>OOAK01001361.1_pt1 | contig 16579 bp, 10 predicted proteins | sample 1671811 | NCBI WGS metagenome assembly OOAK01 (sample SAMN06348195, study PRJEB24527) | human gut metagenome | biome: human gut; feature: ankylosing spondylitis patient; material: feces | host: Homo sapiens | place: China | collected 2015-10 | reverse complement strand
AGAGCATAACCTTGCCAAGGTTAGGGTCGCGAGTTCGAGTCTCGTTTTCCGCTCAAAGTAGTGAGGTTGTCAGTCGATAAGATTGGCGACCTCTTTTTGTAATTACGAAAGTCGATGTACTTCCCCCAAAAAGAGTGTCATCGACTCACACAGACCTATAATTAATTTAAGAACTTGTGATATGTTAACACAAATCATTAATGCGCGCATCCTTACCCCTCAGGGCTGGTTGAAGGATGGGTCCGTACTTATTCGTGATCATAAAATTCTGGAAGTGACTAACTGCGACCTGGCGGTTATCGGAGCAAAACTGATTGATGCCAAGGGCATGTATATCGTTCCGGGAGGAGTAGAAATTCATGTTCATGGCGGTGGTGGAAGAGACTTTATGGAGGGGACGGAAGACGCCTTCCGGACAGCGATTAAAGCTCACATGCAACACGGAACTACCAGTATTTTCCCCACACTTTCTTCTTCTACTATTCCTATGATCCGTGCAGCCGCAGAAACAACTGAAAAGATGATGGCAGAGCCGGACAGTCCCGTACTCGGCCTGCATCTGGAAGGACATTACTTCAATATGGAGATGGCAGGCGGACAGATTCCGGAGAATATCAAAAATCCTGATCCGGAAGAGTATATCCCTTTGCTGGAAGAAACCCATTGCATCAAACGTTGGGATGCGGCACCGGAACTTCCGGGGGCTATGCAGTTCGGAAAGTATATCACCGCAAAAGGCGTATTGGCATCTGTAGGACATACACAGGCTGAATTTGAAGATATCCAGACTGCGTATGAGGCAGGATATACGCATGCTACCCATTTCTACAATGCTATGCCCGGATTTCACAAACGGAAGGAATATAAGTATGAAGGTACGGTAGAAAGTATTTATTTGATTGATGATATGACAGTGGAAGTCGTGGCCGATGGCATTCATGTGCCTCCTACCATTCTTCGTCTGGTCTATAAGATAAAAGGAGTGGAGCGTACGTGCCTGATCACTGATGCGCTGGCTTGTGCGGCAAGTGACAGTAAGACTGCTTTTGATCCGCGTGTCATTATCGAAGACGGTGTGTGCAAACTGGCAGACCGCTCTGCATTGGCAGGAAGTGTGGCGACGATGGACCGTCTGATCCGTACGATGGTGCAGAATGCTGAAATTCCTTTGGCGGATGCTGTGAGGATGGCTTCCGAGACTCCGGCCCGTATTATGGGAGTGCTCGATCGTAAAGGTACGTTGGAACGTGGTAAGGACGCGGATATGATTGCTTTGGATAGAGATCTGAATGTAAGAGCGGTCTGGGCTATGGGACAATTAGTAGAAGGCACGAACAAGTTATTTTAACGACTAAAAAAGAAAACGATGTTAACTCAGATAATCAACGGAAGAATACTAACTCCGCAAGGCTGGCTGAAAGACGGCTCTGTATTGATTTGTGATGGAAAAATATTAGAGGTAACCAACAGTGATCTGGCAGTTATCGGTGCAACAGTGATTGATGCTAGAGGAATGACGATCGTACCAGGATTTGTCAGCATGCATGCGCATGGTGGCGGCGGGCATGATTTTACCGAAGCAACGGAGGAGGCTTTCCGTATCGCAGCAACTGCTCATTTGAAGCATGGAGCTACCGGTATATTTCCTACTTTGTCATCTACTTCGTTTGAGAGGATATATCAGGCGGTCGATGTTTGCGAGAAGCTGATGAAGGAACCGGAGTCTCCGATTCTCGGTCTGCATATCGAAGGGCCTTATCTGAATCCGAAGATGGCAGGAAGCCAGTATGACGGTTTTCTGAAAACTCCCGATGCTAATGAATATATGCCGCTGTTGGAGCATACTTCTTGCATCAAGCGCTGGGATATCAGTCCCGAATTGTATGGAGCGCATGATTTTGCAAAATACACTCGTTCCAAGGGGATCATGACTGCCGTTACTCATACGGAAGCTGAATATGATGAGATTAAGGAGGCGTATGCGGTAGGATTCTCACATGCTGCTCATTTCTATAATGCGATGCCCGGTTTTCACAAACGTCGCGAATATAAATATGAAGGTACGGTAGAGAGTGTATATCTGACAGATGGAATGACGGTAGAAGTTATTGCAGATGGTATCCACTTACCTGCTACTATTCTGAAACTGGTTTATAAACTGAAAGGAGTAGAGAATACCTGTCTGGTGACTGATGCGTTGGCTTATGCTGCCAATGAAGGGAACGAGCCGATTGATCCGCGTTATATTATTGAGGACGGAGTATGTAAGATGGCGGATCATTCTGCATTAGCCGGTAGTTTGGCGACTATGGATGTGTTGGTTCGTACGATGGTGAAGAAAGCAAGTATTCCTTTGGAAGATGCCGTGCGTATGGCTTCCGAAACTCCTGCCCGTCTGATTGGTGTGAGCGATCGGAAAGGGGCATTGTCTAAAGGTAAAGATGCTGATATTGTGATACTTGATAAGGAATTAAATGTACGGTGTGTCTGGTCGATGGGAAAAGTTGTTCCGGGGACGGATAGGTTGCTGCATAAATGATAAGTGCTATCTGTTAGATGATATTTTAATTATAGGACATCGCATGGAATTGAAATATCATACCCTCTAGCTGTTCCATGGCTCGATTTTGTATTAATTGTACCTGATGCCCTATTTTAAAATAGAAAGTCCGAACCTTTAAATTGCAAAAAGCAATTGGGATTCGGACTTTTTCAGTAAGAAAAGTAGTAATGTGAGTACTCTATATTCTATTTTATCATGAAAATAGAGTCGTTTCTATAAGTTCTTTCAATTGAACCTTGTTCATTGTACCGAGTTTCATTATCGGTTTGCCATTCACTGGACAAAGCAAAAGATTGGGAATTGTCCGAATCTTGAATGCGCTTTCCAGTTCCTCTTCCTGATCGACGTCTACTTTATAAATGTCCAGTCTCCCTTTATATTCTTCTGCTAATTGGTCCAATATGGGTGATAATGCCTTGCAATAACCACACCATGGAGCATGAAAATCGACTAAACAAGGTTTATCCCCTTTATATTCCCAATTATCCGGATAAGATTGATAATCAGCAACTTTTTCAACAAAACTTTCTTTGGTTAAATCTATAATTTTCATATTTCCTGTTTTTAATGATTCATTATTTATTTCTACTTTGCAAAGATAGGGGTATGGTAGAGAAAGAGGGATAGCCATTCTTCCTGTTGTGTTTACAATTTTTCCTTTCCCTAGATATTTTCTAATCAAATTCTAATCTGAAATGAGAGCCTTATAATCGCTTTTATCCAGCCTCTACCGTTGCAGAGTTGTACTTTTGTCGGAAAACAAATTAAGGTAACAAAAAGATTGCGATGAACAGAGCATTTTTATTTTTACTATTTCTTCTATTGGCAGGAAAGATGTGTGCGCAACAGGTTGCAGGCACATTGACACTGAAAGAAGCAGAGCAGCGTTTTTTAGAGCGCAATTTATCGTTGATAGCCGAGCGGTACAATATCGACATGGCACAGGCGCAGGTACTCCAGGCCAAATTGTTTGAAAATCCGGTCATTTCGCTGGAACAGAATGTCTACAACCGATTGAACGGGAAGTATTTTGATTTTGGAAAAGAAGGGGAAGCTGTTGTTGAAATAGAACAGGTGATCCATCTTGCCGGTCAGCGGAACAAGCAAGTCCGGCTGGAAAAAATCAATAAGGAAATAGCTGAATACCAGTTTGAAGAAGTAATGCGGACGCTCCGTCAGGAATTGAATGAAAAGTTTGTAGAAGTCTACTTTCTTTCTAAGTCCATTGCCATCTATGAAAAGGAAGTAAATTCCCTGCAAGCACTTTTGGGCGGAATGAAAATTCAGCAGGAAAAGGGAAACATCTCTTTAATGGAAATTTCCCGTTTGGAATCCATGCTCTTCTCCTTGAGGAAAGAGAAGAACGAACGGGAGAATGATTTACTGACTACCAGGGGAGAACTGAATTTATTACTGAACCTTCCGGAAGATACACAAGTTCAACTCTCATTAGACGAAGAAGTACTGCAACAACTGGACCTGTCGCAATTATCATTTGCAGACCTGAAAGCAATCATCAATGAACGGCCCGACCAAAAGATTGCCCGAAGCACAGTGAATGCCTCCCGTGCAAATCTGAAACTACAGAAGTCAATGGCCTTTCCCGAGTTCTCTGTGAAAGGGAATTATGACCGTGTAGGAAACTTTATCAATGACTATTTCGCGATAGGAGTAAGCCTGTCCGTACCTATCTTCAACCGTAATCAGGGAAATATCAAAGCAGCCCGCTTCAGTATCCAACAAGCGGGAGTGCAGCAGGAATATGCCGCTAATCGTGCCGATATGGAACTTTTCACCGCTTATACGTCTCTGGAGAAAGCAACTCAACTCTATCAATCTACTAATATGGACCTGGAACGTAACTTCGAGAAATTGATCACAGGAGTCAATGAGAATTTCACCAGAAAGAATATCAGCCTGCTGGAATTTATCGACTATTATGACAGCTATAAAGAAACCTGTATCCAACTATACGAGATAAAGAAAAACGTATTTCTCGCTATGGAAAACCTGAATACAGTTGTCGGACAAAATGTATTGAACTACTAATAAACCGACCAATATGAAACGATTAAAGATCACAATCCATAAATTATCAAAGACTATGAACTGGAATAAATTTCTTCCTTGTATATTGTTTGGCAGCCTTTTGGGAGCATGCTCCGGAAAAGGAGAACAACCCAAAGTAGAACCGACTACACTATGTCTGACGGACAGCCTGCTGAGAATCGTATCCGTCGATACCGTGCACGTCTGTGAAGTGGTAGATGAACTGACATTGAATGGACGGGTCACTTTCAATCAGGATCAGGTGGCAAATGTGTATCCGATGTTCGGAGGAACCGTGACGGAACTGCGTGCCGAAATAGGAGACTTTGTTCGCAAAGGAGAAGTGCTGGCTGTGATCCGTAGCGGGGAAGTGGCGGATTATGAGAAACAATTGAAAGAAGCTGAACAACAACTCTTGCTGGCCCGGCGGAACATGGATGCCACACAGGATATGTACACTTCCGGCATGGCATCGGATAAAGATGTACTTCAGGCCAAGCAGGAACTGGCAAGTGCGGAAGCGGAAGAAAGACGAATCAAAGAAATATTCTCCATTTATCACTTCTCCGGAAATGCTTTTTATCAGCTCAAATCTCCCGTATCAGGCTTTATTGTGGAAAAGCAGATCAGCAGGGATATGCAGCTGCGCCCCGATCAGGGAGATGCGCTGTTTACGATTTCCGGTCTGTCCGATGTATGGGTGATGGCGGATGTGTATGAAAGTGATATTAGTAAGGTTTCCGAGGGAGCTGATGTCCGTATCTCGACTTTGGCATATCCGGAAAGGACATTTACAGGTACGATCGACAAGGTCTATCATCTGCTGGACAGTGAAAGCAAGACAATGAGCGTACGCATCAAACTGAAAAACGAAGATTACCTGCTGAAGCCGGGTATGTTTACAAACGTGAGCGTGAAGTGTAAAGCGGAAGATACTTCCATGCCTCGTATCGACTCCCATGCGCTGGTGTTCGAGGGAGGAAAGAATTATGTGGTCACAGTAGAGCCTGACCAGCGTCTGAAGATAAAGGAAGTAGATGTTTACAAACAGTTGAGCAAGGAATGTTATGTCCGTTCCGGTCTTTCCGAAGGAGACAGGGTACTGAATAATAATGTATTGTTAGTGTATAATGCTTTGAATGCGGATTAAAAATCAGAGAATAGTATGCATAAATTCATAGATAATATAGTAGCCTTCTCGCTGAAGAATAAGTTCTTTATATTCTTCTGTACGGTGATTGCCGTTATAGCCGGAGCCGTCTCATTCAAACATACGCCGATAGATGCCTTTCCGGATGTAACGAATACAAAAGTGACGATCATCACGCAATGGGCGGGCCGTAGTGCGGAAGAGGTGGAGAAATTTATCACGATTCCCATTGAGATAGCCATGAATCCCGTACAGAAAAAAACGGATATTCGTTCGACCACTCTTTTCGGACTTTCTGTGATCAATGTAATGTTTGAAGATCGTGTTGATGACTTTACAGCCCGTCAGCAAGTCTACAATTTGCTGAATGATGCCGATCTTCCCGAAGGCGTGACTCCCGAAGTACAGCCTTTGTACGGACCTACCGGAGAAATCTATCGCTACACCCTGCGCAGTGACAGACGTAGTGTACGCGATTTGAAAACGATTCAGGACTGGGTGATCGAACGAAATCTCCGTTCGGTATCAGGTGTAGCTGATATCGTCAGTTTCGGTGGCGAGGTGAAGACATTCGAAGTGAGCGTGAATCCTCATCAGTTGATTAATTACGGAATTACCTCTCTCGAACTTTATGACGCGATAGCCAAGAGTAATATCAATGTAGGAGGAGATGTCATCACGAAAAGTTCTCAGGCATACGTAGTCCGGGGAATCGGTTTGATAAACGACCTGGATGAATTGCGAAACATCGTAGTGAAGAACATCAACGGGACGCCGATTCTCGTAAAGAACCTGGCAGATGTTCACGAATCCTGCCTGCCCCGCCTCGGACAAGTGGGACGAATGGATGAGAACGATGTCGTTCAGGGAATTGTGGTGATGCGTAAAGGGGAGAACCCCGGTGAAGTCATTGCAAATCTGAAAGATAAGATAGAAGAATTGAATCAGAATGTACTTCCTGAAGATGTACGGATAATACCGTTCTACGACCGTGAGGACTTGGTGAACCTGGCGGTAAAAACGGTGACCCATAATCTGATTGAAGGAATATTGTTGGTTACGTTTATTGTGTTAATCTTCATGGCAGATTGGCGGACAACCGTGATTGTTGCGGTGATTATTCCATTAGCTTTGTTATTCGCATTTATTTGTTTACGCGTGATGGGGATGTCTGCCAATCTGCTTTCTATGGGGGCCATTGACTTTGGTATTATTATCGATGGGGCAGTGGTGATGGTGGAAGGTGTGTTTGTCGCTTTGGACAAGAAGGCGAAAGAGGTGGGAATGCCCGCATTCAATGTGATGTCCAAGATGGGACTGATCCGTCACACCGCCAAGGATAAGGCAAAAGCGGTATTTTTCTCCAAACTGATCATCATTACCGCTTTGATTCCTATCTTCTCTTTTCAGAAAGTGGAAGGAAAAATGTTCTCACCTTTGGCATATACATTGGGTTTTGCTTTGCTGGGTGCGCTTATTTTCACATTAACGCTGGTTCCCGTCATGTCGTCCATGTTGCTGAAAAAGAATGTACGCGAAAAGAACAATCGCTTTGTCCATTTCATCAATCAAAAGTGTACGGCTCTTTTTGATACTTTCTATGCCCATCGTAAACTGACTATCGGATTGGCAACTGTGGTTGCAGGAGTCGGTTTATGGCTTTTCTCCTTCCTTGGGACGGAGTTTCTTCCTCAACTCAACGAAGGTTCGATCTACATCCGTGCTACGCTGCCGCAAAGTATATCGCTGGATGAATCCGTAACGCTGGCAAATAAGATGAGAAAGAAACTATTGACCTTCCCCGAAGTGAGGCAGGTATTGTCTCAAACCGGACGTCCCAACGACGGAACGGATGCAACCGGATTTTATAATATTGAGTTTCATGTAGATATTTATCCGGAGAAAGACTGGGAAAGCAAGCTGACCAAACTGCAGCTTATCGACAAGATGCAGGAAGATTTATCCGTTTATCCCGGCATTGACTTTAACTTTTCGCAGCCGATTACGGATAATGTGGAAGAAGCGGCCTCCGGTGTAAAAGGTTCTATTGCGGTGAAAGTGTTCGGTAAAGACTTGTACGAATCGGAAAAACTGGCCGTTCAGATTGATAAGATATTAAATACCGTGCAGGGAATTGAGGACTTGGGAGTGATTCGCAATATCGGCCAGCCGGAACTTCGTATCGAACTGAATGAGCGTCAGTTGGCACGTTATGGAGTGGCTAAGGAGGATGTTCAGTCTATCATTGAAATGGCTATTGGCGGGAAGTCAGCTTCGCTGTTGTATGAGGACGAACGGAAATTTAATATCATGGTGAGGTATAGTGAAGAGTTCCGTCAGAATGAAGAGGAGATAGGTAAGATACTGGTTCCGGCGATGGACGGAACGATGGTACCTATTAAGGAACTGGCAGATATCACCACAATCACAGGACCATTATTGATCTTCCGTGACAACCATGCCCGTTTCTGTGCTGTCAAGTTCTCGGTGAGAGGACGGGATATGGGTACGGCAGTTGCCGAAGCGCAGAAAAAGGTAAATGCTTCCGTCCATTTACCGGCAGGATATTCTTTGAAATGGACGGGTGATTTTGAGAATCAGCAGCGTGCTTCGAAACGTCTGGCACAGGTAGTTCCTATCAGCATTGCCATTATTTTCATTATTCTGTTTATTCTCTTCTCCAATGCCAGAGATGCAGGACTGGTATTGCTGAATGTACCGTTTGCTGCCGTGGGAGGTATCGCAGCCCTTCTGATAACGGGCTTCAATTTCTCTATATCGGCGGGTATCGGTTTTATCGCTTTGTTCGGTATCTGCATACAGAATGGCGTTATTATGATTTCCGATATCAAGGCAAATCTAAAACTGGGTTCGTCCTTACAGGAGGCCACTAAAGAAGGAGTCCGTTCACGTATCCGCCCTGTGATAATGACAGCGGCTATGGCAGCTATCGGTCTGTTGCCTGCGGCTATGAGTCATGGTATCGGTTCGGAATCACAGCGTCCGTTGGCGATTGTCATTATCGGCGGATTGATAGGAGCGACTTTCTTCGCCTTGTTCATCTTCCCGCTGATTGTGGAAGTAGTGTATGAACGAATGCTATATGATAAAAACGGAAAATTATTGCAAAGACGTATCTAATTCATTTTCTATTCTTTCTATGAAAGAAACGGCATAGATTAAATTTTAATTTCGTTTTCAGTAGGTAGAAGTGAGGAAGGGACAAAAGTCGGTTGAATCAGAAGATCACCCGTACTTTTGTTCCTTTTTCTATTTCCGAAGATATTTCCAGTCTGGCGTTGTAGGCAGATACTATTTTCAGCGTCAGGCTGAGGCCGATGCCCTGACCTGCATAGTCATGTGTGTTGCTGCCCCGATAGAAAGACTGGAATATATGTTCTATTTCTTCCGGAGGAATGCCGATGCCCTGATCTTTTATTTCAAGAACGAGGTGTTGATCTTTTTGGCTGAGCGTAATGTCTACTTCCTTTTCAGAATATTTGCAGGCATTATCGATGATATTCTTTAAAGCTATTTTGAGCAGATAAGGATTGGCCTTTACAGTGGCAGCCTTACTTGTTTCTTGATGATGGAAACGGATTCGTTCGTTCATTTTTATTAAGTCATTCAGCATATCCGGCAGAGACATTGCCTCCATATTGCTTTTTATGAGCTCTTCATCCTGACGTGAAAGGAAAAGAAGATGGCGGATCAGATTGGAGATTCGCTTGCTTTCGGATGAGATTCGTTGCAGGGCTTCGATATATTCTCCGGTACTTCTTTCTTTCAGCAGACTGATTTCACATTCTCCCTGTATGGCGGTTATGGGGTTGTTCAGTTCATGCGAAGCATGGCTGACAAAGGACTTTTCAGCTTTAAAAGCACTGTCCAGACGGTCGAGCATGCTATTCAGTGTTTTGATCATGTCTTCCAGTTCATCGTTGTTTCCGGTCGTCTTTAACCGGCGGTTCAGACTGTTGGCTCGTATCCTCTTCAGCTCCTTCAGTATATGCTGCAGGGGGATAAGAATACGGCCGGAATAGATTTTCCCGACTAAATAAATCAGGATGGAACTGAATAAAACCAGAAAGATGGAGAGAAGCAAGAGGTGTTCTTTGATTTCTGCACCGTACACATTCCGGGACATGACGAGGACGATGAAATTTCCTTCATTATCGGGATAATAAAGGGCGGCTCCCAACTGGTCTTTGTATTTAAAAGAAAAAGGGACGCTGTCTTCACCGGCTATCAGGAGTGCCTGCTGATGCTGGGTCAGATATTTGTTCAGTGTGTCACGGACTTCGGAGAGACTGTCCATATTTAAAAGAATCTCATGAGCTTCGGGCAAGAGTTCGTCATATTTGCGCTGGATAATCTGGTAACTCTGTTCGTCTATTTCGTCTTTCTCCCAGTGCTTTTGTGCGGTCAGATATGCTTTTTCACGAAGGTAGGAGGCATAGAGTTTATTGATAAACTGTGTGCTGAAAAGATAGAATACGGCGATAATGATGATAGTTGTCAGTACACTGAGCAACGTATAGAAGAGAGCTATTTTAGAACCTATTTTCATACACGGATTTATTTGATGGATGTTTAGGCATTCATGATATATCCTAATCCTACTACTGTATGAATCAGTTTCTTGTCGAAGTCACGGTCTATCTTTACCCGCAGATAATTGACGTATACGTCTACGATGTTGGTATTCGTATCAAAGTTCTTGTCCCATACGTCTTTGAGCAGCGTAATGCGCGACAAGGCTACCCCTTGGTGAGTCATGAAATATTCGAGCAGACGGTATTCTTTTACGGTGAGATCGATATCCGCATCACCTCTTTTCGCCCGTCTGGTGTTACAGTCCAATACCAGATTGTCGCAAGTCAGTTGATTGGTTACAGTCTCCTTGTTTCGTCGCAGCAGCGCCTTGATACGTGCTTCCAGTTCCTGAAAACTGAAAGGCTTGACAAGATAATCGTCTGCTCCTGCATCCAGTCCTTTTACAATGTCTTCCGTAGTGCCTAAAGCCGTCAGCATAATGACCGGTGCTTGGTAACCGAACATCTGCCGATAGAGATGGCAAAGTTCGAGCCCGTTTATTTTCGGCATGATAATATCCAGGATTACAAGGTCGAAAGGTTCTTCCTGAAGGATTCTCCAACCCGTATTTCCGTCATGACAGACTGTTACCGAATGTCCGAACTCTTTCAGTCCCCGTTCGATAAAGGAGGCGATATTGACTTCATCTTCTGCTAATAGTATCTTTGCCATAAATCTACATTGTTTAGATGCAAAGATACTTTTTCTTTGCATCCGAAGAAAGAAAAACGGCATACATTTAAGTGTTTCTTCTTTCTGAACTGTATTATATATAAACAGACGATTATACTATGAAAGTAAAACATTTAGTTGGAGCTTTTCTGTGTGTGCTGGGATGCTATGCCTGTAGTAGCCCGAAAACAGAGGTCCAGTCACCGGACGGACATATCAAGATGACATTGACGGTAGACGAAAACGGCAAACCGTTTTATAATGTGTCGGTGGATGACTCCCTCTTGATAGAAAATTCAGCCATGGGCTTTACGGCGGCTAACGGCATCATTCTGGCAGAAGGTTTTCAGGTGAAGAACACGACTTTCAGCAGTGAAGACGAAACTTGGACACAGCCGTGGGGAGAAAACAAAAAGAACCGGAATCATTATAACGAAATGGCAGTCAGCCTGACAAATGAAGATCAGGTACAACTGACACTCCGTTTCCGTGTATTTGATGATGGAATCGGTTTCCGCTATGAATACACGGTGCCGACTGTAGATTCTTTATTGCTTACCGACGAACTGACTACTTTCCGTTTCCATCGTGACGGAACTTCGTGGTCGATTCCCGCCAGTGCCGAAACATATGAACTACTCTATCAACAACAACCGATTTCCGAAGTGGAAACGGCTAATACACCTTTCACATTCAAGACTGCGGATGGAGTTTACGGAAGTATACACGAAGCCGCTTTGTATGATTTTCCGGAAATGACTCTGAAGCAAATCGGCCATTATACATTGAAAGCGGAACTTGCCCCGTGGCCTGACGGCATTAAGGCGCGTAAGGGAAATCACTTCACGACCTCATGGCGCACCATACAGATCGCACCGGAAGCTGTCGGTTTGATCAACTCTTCACTCATTCTGAATCTGAATGATCCTTGCGTACTGGAAACTACGGACTGGATTCGTCCGCTGAAATATGTAGGAGTGTGGTGGGGGATGCACCTCGGCGTAGAGACCTGGAAGATGGACGAACGTCACGGAGCTACTACTGCCAATGCAAAGAAATACATAGATTTTGCCGCGGCCAATCATATCGAAGCTGTCCTGTTCGAAGGTTGGAACGAAGGTTGGGAGAGTTGGGGCGGTATGCAGAGCTTTGATTTCACCAAGCCATACGCGGATTTCGATATTGATGAAATCGTACGTTATGCCAAAGAGAAAGGTGTTGAAATCATGGGACATCATGAGACCGGAGGGAATATTCCTAACTATGAACGTCAGATGGATCATGCCATGCAATGGTATACCGATCATGGTATCCACCTCCTGAAGACGGGATATGCAGGCGCATTTCCGGATGGGTATCTGCATCATAGCCAATACGGTGTCAATCACTATCAACGGGTAGTGGAAACTGCCGCCCGTCATCAAATGACTCTGGATGCACACGAACCGATCAAAGATACCGGTATCCGTCGTACATGGCCGAATATGATGACACGCGAGGGGGCAAGAGGCATGGAATGGAATGCGTGGAGTGAAGGCAATCCTCCTTCTCATCACGTGATGTTACCGTTCACCCGCCTGCTGTCCGGTCCGATGGATTATACGCCGGGAACTTTTGATATTCTGTTCTTGAAAACGAAGGATTCTCCGCGCCGACAGAAGTGGAACGATCAGGATAAAGGCAATAGCCGTGTGAATACGACGCTGGCTAAACAACTGGCTAATTGGGTAATCCTGTATTCTCCTTTGCAGATGGCTTCGGATATGATCGAGCATTATGAAGGACATCCGGCATTCCAGTTCTTCCGTGATTTTGATCCGGATTGTGATGAATCGAAAGCACTGGCAGGTGAACCGGGAGAGTTCATTGCAGTGGTACGTAAAGCAAAAGGCAATTATTTCCTGGGAGCAGCTACCAATGAAAGCCCCCGTACTTTAGAAGTAAAACTGGACTTCCTGGAACCGGGCAAGCAGTATAAGGCCGTCATCTATGCGGATGGCGAAAAGGCTGACTGGAAAACGAATCCTACCGATTATAAGATTACGGAACAGATTGTAACATCTGAAAATACGTTGAGTATACGGATGGCTCCCGGAGGCGGGCAGGCTGTTTCGTTTATAAAAAGTAATAGGTAGTAAGTAATAGGTAATAAGTAATAGGTGAGGTTGTTAAAGTAGAGAGATTGTCGGAGGATGACAAGATAAAATTAAGTTGGTTAGGTTAGACTGAAAAAACGGTGGACAGAGTTTTGATACCTGTTCACCGTTTTTGTTTTTATTGAGTATGGTTTTGAAAGGATGTGTTATCCTTTTGCTTCCTGATACATAAAGCGTTTGATTGATTTCTTCGCAGTCTTTTCAAATTCCTCGAAATGGATTTTGACTTTGCTTATCTGAGAATAATTGGGAAGCTGCTGATTCAGTTCAACACGATTGGCTTCCATAACTTTTATGATATCGGCCTGTTGCAAGCCATGGGCAAAAGCATCGTCAAAGTCCGGATAAATCAGTGCGACCAACTTGTCGTGCTGCAAAACGATCAGTGACTCGGCAACATAAGGCATATTATTCAGTTTGCTTTCTATCTCTTCCGGATAGATATTCTGTCCGCTGGAAGTCAGAAGCAGATTCTTGCTACGACCGCGAACTGTCACATATCCTTCGTCGTCGATTGTTCCTAAATCACCCGTGTGAAGCCATCCGTTGGCATCAATAATTTGTGCCGTCGCTTCCGGATTTTTATAATATCCCAGCATCATATTCATTCCCCTGCATACGATTTCTCCGGCATGTGTTTTAGGGTCGGGCGAGTCGATGCGGACTTCCATTCGGGTGGTTGCCTTGCCGCAGGAAGCCAGTTTCAGTGTTTCCCAACGGCTGGAGCAAATAATCGGGCCACATTCGGTCATACCGTAAGCGATGGTGTAGGGAAAGCCTATCTTTTTGAGGAACGCTTCTACTTCGGCATTGAAAGGAGCACCGCCGATAATGATTTCATCGAAGTTCCCACCGAAGATTTCCATAGCAGCCTGCCGCGCCAACGATTTGATTTTATCGTTTACAATGGGCACTTTAAGCAATAGTTTACCGATTTTGCTGTCCACTCTCGGAAGAATATCTTTTTTGATAATTTTCTCTACGATCAAAGGTACACAGGAGATCACTCTTGGCTTTATTTCTGCAAAAGACTGCGCAATAATCTTCGGAGATGGCATACGTGTCAGGAAGTAAATGTGCGCTCCGGCAGAGAAACCATATAAGAAATCGTATACCATGCCGAATACATGACCCATCGGAAGCATGGAAACGATGTGATCGCCCGCTTTCACAGGAAGCATCTCGAAACAGTATGCTACGTTCGACCAAATACTGCGGTAGGGGAGCATGACTCCTTTGGAATATCCGGTAGTGCCGGAGGTATAATTGATGATAGCCAGTTCTTCCGGACGGTCCTTCCGGTAACAGATATGTTCGGGGCGGAAATTCTTCGGATAACGCTGACCGTAAATAGCGTTCCGGTGTTCGAAGGCGTAAGTCAGTTTCTCGTTGCGCGATACCAATGCAGTGAAATCGGTGAGTGAAGCGATACCTTCCAGTAGCGGCATTGCGTCTTCATTCAGATTTTCCCATGCCTGATCGCCGACAAAGAGTAATTTGGCTTCGGAGTGATTGACGATATTATGAATATTATCCGCTTTGAACTCATGCAGAATAGGAACGATGACGGCTCCGTAAGTGATAGTGGCTAAGAAGGTGACTCCCCAATGGGCACTGTTCCGGCCGCAGACTGCTATTTTATCTCCTGGCTGGATACCGGCACTTTCCAATACAATGTGAAACTTGGCTATCTTGCGCGCTACATCCTTATATTGAAGCGTGATTCCTTTGTAGTCTGTCAATGCATCTTTATCCCAGTTTTTAATGATGCTCTGTTCAATATAATCAATGAACTGATGTTCTTGTTCCATTCGATTTTTGCACATTTGATTTAAAATTGCGCAAAAATAACATTTCATTAACGGAAACCGAAGTTTACAATTAAGTTTTACGGTTAATTAACGGGGGAGGAAAAGCTGACTAAAAAGTCGGTAGTATCTTAACTCTCCTCCTTCGGGAAGGAGGAGTCCCCGTAGGGGGAGGTGGTAGGTGAACACATAACTCTGTTGTTTACAATAGAATAGGAATAAACCTTATTTTACCTACCACCCCGGCTTTCAGCCACCTCTCCTTTCCGAAAGGAGGGGAATTGGAGATACTATTGACTTTTTAGTCAGTCCCTATAAACATCAGGATTCGCTGTTGGCTTCCTCGTCCTCTTTGGGCTTTTCGGAGATGAGCAGCAATTTATCGTTCACATGCAGTTTCAGCGTTCCGTTCGGTATCAGGAACTCATCCCCACGTTTCACAATCATTACCAGCGTGCCTTTGGGGAGATTCATATCTTTCAGCGTATCTGCCTCTTCCAGCATTTCCTGTGTGATAGTCATATCTTTGAGGTCTGTATCAATCTCTTCCGGAAGTTCCACTCCGAAATCATTCCCCGTCTTTTCCAGCGGTTTGGACAGATGTAACAGGCGGGCAACGAAAGAAACCGTTGTTCCCTGCACTACCAGTGAAACGATTGTGATGAAGAATACGACATTAAAGATAATATTCGATCCTTCGACTCCTGCAACCACCGGATAAGTGGCGAAGATAATGGGAACTGCTCCACGCAATCCTACCCAGGAGACGAACAGCCGCGATTTCATTGTAATCTTCCGGAACGGAAGCAAACAGAGGAACACACTTAACGGGCGACCGATCACAATCATGAAGACACCGATCAATAGTGCTACTGCTGCAACTTCCAGCATTTCATGAGGATTAACGAGAAGTCCGAGGCAGAGGAACATGATGATCTGGAACAACCAGGTAAGTCCGTCCATGAACGTATAAATGTCTTTGCGGTGCATGATCTTGTTGTTTCCTACCATAATACCTGCGATATATACGGCAAGGTAACCATTTCCTTTCAGTAAATCAGTGATAGAGAAGGTGAAGAAAACAAACGCCAGCAACAAGATAGGATACAACGCCTGATTGTCGATGTTGAGCTTGTTCAGCATACGGATAGCCAGTTTTCCGAGCACGTATCCGGCAGCTGCGCCGACTATAAACTGAATGATGAAAGAAGCGGCGATAGCCCCGACTCCCATACCTGCCGATTGGATAAACTGTATCAGGACAATGGTGAGCATGTATGCCATCGGGTCGTTACTTCCACTTTCCAGCTCCAGCATGGGGCGGAGGTTGTGTTTCAGATTCATCTTCTGCGAACGCAGGATGGCGAACACCGAAGCCGAGTCCGTAGAGGACATGGTAGATGCCAGTAGCAATGACGTGGTGATAGGCAGATAGATATTCGTCCAGCTCATTCCGGACAGCCACCAGATAAATAATCCGGTGAAAAGAGCGGTTAGTAGAACTCCGACGGTAGAAAGCACGATACCTGGACCTAAAATGGGTTTGATTTCTCTGAATTTCGTATCCATACCTCCCGAAAACAGG
>OOAK01001324.1_pt1 | contig 17158 bp, 10 predicted proteins | sample 1671811 | NCBI WGS metagenome assembly OOAK01 (sample SAMN06348195, study PRJEB24527) | human gut metagenome | biome: human gut; feature: ankylosing spondylitis patient; material: feces | host: Homo sapiens | place: China | collected 2015-10 | reverse complement strand
TCGTAGGAGATATTGTCTATAAACGTTTCGAAGGGAAACGGGAAGGTTTCCTGACAAACACACGTTCCAAGATCGTACAACGGGAGACTTTGAACAAGTTAGCCGTGGAGATCGGTTTGGACAAACTTATCAAATATTCTACCCGCTCCTCTTCCCACAACAGTTATATGTACGGGAATGCTTTCGAAGCATTTATCGGAGCCATTTATCTTGATCAGGGGTATGGGCGTTGCAAGCAGTTTATGGAGCAGCGGATCATCAACCGTTATATTGATCTGGACAAAATATCCCGCAAAGAAGTTAACTTCAAGTCCAAGCTTATCGAATGGAGCCAGAAGAACAAGATGGAGGTTTCCTTTGAGTTGATCGAGCAGTTCCTCGACCATGACAGTAATCCCGTTTTCCAGACAGAGGTTCGTATCGAAGGGCTTCCTGCCGGAACCGGTACGGGCTATTCCAAAAAAGAGTCTCAGCAGAATGCCGCACAAATGGCTATCAAGAAGGTGAAAGACCAGACATTCATGGATACAGTCAATGAAGCGAAGTCGCAGCATTCGATGCCGTCAGAAGTGGACACAGAGTTGGTTGAGCCCGAATTGACTGAGTCGGAAGCCATGGAACCGGATACCTTGGAGACCGAAACACCGGAAGTGGAAACGGCTGCAAATGAAGTCGAAACGACTGTTAATGAGATCGAAGCAACAGAAACTGAAAAGGCATGATGCCTCCAACTACTATCCTAACGATAAAAGAGTAAATTATAAGTTAACCGAAACAAATCCCCATGCGGCGGCCTTGAATTACTAAATCGTGATCTTCAGTTACCAACTTCAATTTACCGGCCACTTCTTCAAGAGGGATGGATGAAATGTCATCTCCTTTTAAAGCAATCATACGCCCGAATTGCCCGTTAGCAATCAATTCTGTCGCGTGTCCTCCCATACGGGTAGACAGATTACGGTCAAAAGGAGTAGGCGAACCACCACGCTGAATATATCCTAATACGGTTTCACGTGTTTCGATACCCGTTTCATATTCTATTTCCTGTGCGATGTATTCCGCAGCACGTTTCCGACCATCCGTCAGGATGCCTTCTGCCACCACTACGATAGAATAGGGTTTACCTTTTTTCAGTCTTTCGAGGATTGTATTTCCTATATTCTTGATGTTGTAAGGGATTTCGGGGACAAGAATGACGTCGCCGCCACCTGCCATGCCCGAATACAGGGCAATCCAGCCGGCTTTATGCCCCATCACTTCAATAACCATCACTCTTTTGTGCGAACTGGCGGTAGAATGCAAGCGGTCGATGGCATCCGTAGCGATGCTCACGGCGGAGTCAAATCCAAAGGAAATATCCGTTCCCCAAATATCATTATCAATGGTTTTGGGGACTGATACGATGTTGACGCCCATTGCGGCAAATTTAGCGGCAGTTTTCTGCGTTCCGTTTCCTCCGATGCAGACGACACAATCCAGTCCCATTTCCTGAATATTCTGAAGAATCAGTGCCGGCTTGTCGACATCCGAGACGACGCCTCCTTTTTTAAAAGGTTTCTCGCGCGAAGTACCCAACATCGTACCCCCTTGGTTCAACAATCCGGATAAGGATTTATCAGTAAAGGATTCGATGTCTTTTGTCAGCAAACCTTGAAAACCACTATGAATTCCTATTACTTCCATCCCATAGTGATTGATGGCAGTTTTGCACACGCCACGGATAGTGGCATTTATACCGGGGCAGTCTCCTCCGGAAGTCAGGATTCCAATTCTCATTGTCGTTTTTTTTAGTCAGAAACTCGGGATTCAAGAAAAGTCGCCAAATTTTAACGATTATTTCCGTCGTAAAGATAGAAAAAAAAGATAAATAAGGTTACTTTTGCACGACTAAACATTATTATGTTAAAGCAGAAATGAATATTACAAAGATTATTAGTAAGACTTTCGATTCCCGTTTAAAACAAATAGACCTTTATGCTAGTCAGGCTAGTGAGATACAGCACCGTGTGCTGAGTCGCTTAGTGAACCAAGCTGCACAGACAGAGTGGGGAAAAAAGTACGACTACGCCTCCATCCGTAGCTATGAGGATTTCAGAAACCGCCTTCCAATACAGACTTATGAGGAAATAAAGCCTTATGTAGAACGCTTGCGGGCGGGGGAACAGAATCTGCTTTGGCCATCGGAAATACGCTGGTTTGCCAAATCATCCGGAACGACCAATGATAAAAGCAAATTCCTGCCTGTCAGCAAAGAAGCTCTGGAAGACATTCACTATAGAGGCGGTAAAGATGCTGCGGCACTCTACTTCCGCATCAATCCGGACAGTCACTTTTTCTCGGGAAAAGGGTTGATTCTGGGAGGCAGCCATAGTCCGAACCTCAACTCCAACCATAGTTTGGTGGGAGACTTGTCGGCGATTCTGATTCAGAACGTCAATCCGTTAATCAATTTCATTCGTGTGCCGAGCAAGAAAATCGCTTTGATGAGCGAATGGGAAACCAAAATAGAAGCGATAGCCAACAGTACTATTCCGGTCAATGTGACCAGTTTGTCCGGTGTACCCTCATGGATGCTGGTACTTATCAAGCGTATTCTCGAAAAGACCGGCAAACAAACTCTGGAGGAAGTGTGGCCGAATCTGGAAGTATTCTTCCACGGCGGAGTGGCTTTCACCCCTTATCGTGAGCAGTACAAACAGGTGATTCACTCAAAGAAGATGCATTATGTAGAGACCTACAACGCTTCCGAAGGGTACTTTGGTACGCAGAACGATCTTTCAGACCCTGCCATGTTGCTGATGATCGACTACGATATTTTCTACGAGTTCATTCCATTGGAAGAAGTTGATAAGGAAAATCCACGCGCTTACTGCCTCGAAGAGGTGGAGCTTAACAAAAATTACGCAATGGTGATTTCTACGTCCTGCGGATTGTGGCGATACATGATCGGTGATACGGTGAAGTTTACCAGCAAGAACCCATATAAGTTTGTCATCACAGGACGTACGAAGCATTTCATCAATGCTTTTGGAGAAGAACTGATTGTAGATAATGCCGAAAAAGGCCTGGCCAAGGCTTGTGCCGAGACGGGAGCACAGGTTTGCGAATACTCTGCTGCACCGGTATTTATGGACGAACATGCCAAATGCCGTCATCAGTGGCTGATAGAATTTGCCAAGATGCCGGATTCCGTAGAGAAATTTGCCGCTATACTTGATGCTACATTGAAAGAAGTAAATTCGGACTATGAAGCGAAGCGTTGGAAAGATATTGCTCTGCAACCACTGGAAGTCATCGTTGCGCGTCCGGGATTGTTCCATGACTGGCTGGCAAGGAAGGGGAAATTAGGTGGACAGCACAAAGTGCCCAGATTAAGCAATACACGCGAGTATATAGAAACAATGCTGGTGCTGAACAATGAATAAAGTTATCCGAACAAATTAAATCATTATATGACAGGAAGTGTCCTACAGTGTACATAATATGCACTGTGGGACTTTTTTGTATCACCAGCTTGCAACTGGTATCTGCAACGCTATAAGCAACAGATAAAGAATAAAATGAGTCGATTCTGTTGCAGATGGCAGATGATTTTTACTTTTTCAAACTTTATAGAGACTGAAGCAATGATTCTTCTACAATGATTCCACCGCCTAACAACAAGCCATCTTTATAGAAGGCAGCAGCCTGCCCGGATGCGATTGCCGTCAACGGTTCGTGAAGTTGTACATGCAGGAAATTATCCGGTGTAACTGTCACAGTACAATGATTTTCCTGTTTCCGATAGCGAATCTTCACAATGATATCCGCATGCCCTAACAAACGTTCCCGATTAACAATATTCCAATCTTTAAGTAACATCTCCGTTTTCTCCAAAGCCTGTAGGGAAGCGAGTACTACTTCATTCTTTTCCGGGCGAATTTCCTTCACAAAGACGGCACGATTCAAATGAATGCCCAAGCCACGCCGTTGTCCGACGGTATAAAAAGGATAACCCTCGTGCCAGGCTATAAAATCTCCCTTTTCATCGACAAATCGTCCACGTCTGACCTCCGCTGACCAAGTCTGACCTGCACTGACCTGGGGCTGACCTACGCTGACCTGCGGCTGACAATTGCTGACCTGTGGCTGACAATTGCTGACCAACCACTTTTTCAGAAAGCTTCGATAATCCATCGGGCAAAAGCAAACGCCCAGACTGTCCCTTTTCACCGCCACTTTCTGAAATCCCCGTTCAGCAGCAAAGGCACGTGCTTCCACTTTGGTAATATCTCCCATCGGAAGCAACATTCTCCGAAGAATATCCTGTTTGAGTCCCCATAAGAAAAAGGTCTGATCCTTGTCCGAATCGGCAGCGTAAGTTATATAATAGGTATCATCCACCTTTACTTTCCGGACATAATGCCCTGTAGCAATATAAAAAATCCCCATTTCATCGGCAATTTTGGAAAGAAGGGGCCATTTCAGATAGTTATTGCACAATGTGCAGGGCACAGGAGTATGCCCCACCATATATTCCTGCACAAAATACTCGATGATCTGTTCGCGGAATATCTCGCGGGCATCATACGTGATATGACGGATTCCCAAACGCTCTGCCAGATGGCGGGCATCTTCCAGATATTCGGTCGAGTCGTTCAACTCATAGAAACGGAAAGTAACTCCGGTCACCTCATATCCGGCTTCCAGCAATCGCATGGCAGCTACGGAACTGTCCGTACCGCCGCTCATTCCTAACAATACTCGTTTGTTTTCTTCCATCATGCTGCAAAATTAAGGATTTTCCCGTATCTTTGTTTGTTAAAGCCTAAAGAGAATGGAAGAGAAAGCAAATACCGGACAAGTTATCATCGTTTTAACCGAACATCTGACGTTCGGCACACTGCTGATTCCTTATATGGCAGAGAAATCTGACGACGGTACATACCAACTCATTGAACAGGCTTTTCACGCTTCCCCCGAAGCAATCAGCCGAATGAACGAAGCCGAGCAACAAGCTATCGACATCGCCTCACATTACACAGAGAAATATCTGATGGGAATCTATTCGCGTGAGAAAACAGTATCCCGTTTTCTGCGCAAATTATCCGAAGATCCGGAACGGGTAAAGAACAATATCCGCCCATTCATCGAGAAAAAAATGCAGGAGATGCTGACATTGATACGCCATCATAATCTTCCTCTGTATCAGAAACAGGTCGGAAGCAAACTGCTATATGCGCATCACGCCTATCATGTGCATCCTCATGACGTGGAAATCCGTTTTACGTTTCTTGCCGATGAGACCAATTTCCGCTACCAGCTGCAATGCTATTATGACGGGCAGCCGCTCTCATTAAGTGAACAGAAGCCTGTTATCGTGCTGACCTCCTCACCGTCTGCCCTCTTACTGGGAATGGAGCTGTACTTCTTTCCGCATATTGAGAGCGTACGCATTCTGCCCTTTACCAAGAAAAAGAAAATCAGCGTCCCTGCTTCCCAAATCGAGAAATACATCGATAACATCGTCATTCCAATAGCACGCTATCATGAAATCACGACTCAGGGACTGAATATCATTGAAGAGACGTATGCCTGCGAAGCTGTCCTGTCTCTTGAAGATACCATTTACGACGAACAGATGTTGCGGCTTAGCTTCCGTTATGGTGACCAGTCATTTACTCCCGACACCGTGACCGAAATGAAGAAGATCATTTACCGGAACGATTTCGGCGAGATATTCTTTTTCCGTCGGGATAGCGATGCCGAAGAAGAGAAGCTCCGGATGTTAACGGATTCCGGCTTGCAACGAGTCAGCGACGTTCATTTCAAGCTGTCGCCCGATGCGCCTGAAAAGACAATTACCGAATGGATCAGTACATATCGGGAGATGCTCCAACAGTCTTTTCTGCTGACAGGAAATATGGAGAATACCCCTTACTGTCTGGACGAAATCCGCATCGAACAGAGTTGTGATGATGAGCCCGACTGGTTTGAACTGCATATCACGGTAGTCATCGGCAATCTGCGAATCCCTTTCTCACGCTTCCGCAAGCACATCCTTGAAGAGAAAAGAGAATTTCTGTTACCGGACGGACGCATGATTCTTTTACCGGAAGAATGGTTCAGCAAATACGGAAACCTGTTGGAACTGGGCACCCAGACGGAGACGGGGATTCGTCTGAAACCGACCTTTGTCGGTGCCGTACAATCGGCTTTAGAAGAGAACGGACCTAAAAACCTGCCTTTCAAGAGAGAGATACGTAATGTTCCTGTTCCCCAAGGACTGAAAGCGGAACTACGACCCTATCAGCAGAAGGGATTCTCATGGATGGTGCAGCTGAACAAGCAAGGATTCGGCGGCTGCCTGGCAGATGATATGGGACTTGGAAAGACACTTCAGACGCTGACGCTGCTGCAATATATATACAAACCGCTTTCTCCCGATGCGGTCACTGCTCCTACAAAGCCCGTATTTACAGAAAGCACAGCTTCCGACAATCAGCCGGACAAAGAATGTACTGCCAACACTCCTCCCACCAAAGAGCAGATAGCAGATGCCGAAGGACAATTCTCCTTATTCTCGTTTTCCTCCGAAGATGAGCTGCTGCCGGACGCACGGGAAATCAGAGAGAAAAATAAACCGAAAGAAGATGGTCACAGACAGGAACACGGAAAGAACTCCCGTAAGCCTGCCACTTTGATCGTTGTCCCCACTTCCCTGCTCCACAACTGGCGAAGAGAGGCTAAACGCTTCACGACTCTTGCGATAGCGGAATATAACAGCAACACCACGTTTCCCAAAGGACATCCGGAAAAGTTCTTCAATCATTTCCATCTGATATTCACGACTTATGGGATGATGAGGAATAACATTGATATTCTCCACTCCTACACATTCGAATACATCGTACTTGATGAAAGTCAGAATATCAAGAACAATGATTCCCTTACTTTCCGTTCGGTCATCCAGTTGCAGGGCAAGCATCGGATTGCACTTACCGGCACGCCTATCGAGAACTCTCTCAAAGATTTGTGGGCACAGTTCCGTTTTCTGCAACCGGACCTGCTAGGAGAAGAAAGCGCTTTTCATAAGCAATTTATCATTCCGATCCGGCAAGGAAACGTCCGTATGGAGAAAAGGCTGCAACAGATCATCGCTCCGTTTATCCTTCGCAGAAGCAAGAGCGAGGTAGCGCCGGAACTTCCCCCGCTTACCGAAGAAACGATCTATTGCGCCATGTCCGAAAAGCAGAGTGAGAGCTACGAACAGGAGAAAAACAGCCTCCGCAACATATTACTCCAGCAACCCGAAAACAGAGACAGATACCATATGTTCAGCATCCTGAACGGTATCCTGCGTCTCCGTCAACTGGCTTGCCATCCGCAGCTTATCTTTCCCGACTTCGACGGGATATCGGGAAAAACGGAACAAATCATCGATACCTTTGACACACTAAGAAGTGAAGGACATAAGGTACTTATTTTTTCTTCCTTTGTCCGGCATCTGGAGATACTTGCCGAGGTATTCCGCCAACGGGGCTGGAAGTATGCTCTGCTGACCGGTTCCACCAACAACCGACCTTCCGAAATCGCCCATTTCACCGAGCAAAAGGATGTGCAGGCATTCCTTATTTCTTTGAAAGCAGGAGGAGTCGGTCTTAACCTTACACAAGCCGATTATGTATTTATCATTGATCCCTGGTGGAATCCTGCTGCCGAGTCACAAGCCATCGCCCGTGCACATCGTATCGGTCAGGATAAACAGGTTATCGCCTATCGTTTCATTACTCAGAACAGTATCGAAGAAAAGATTCTCCAACTACAGGAGGACAAGAGGAGGCTGGCAGAAACATTTATTACGGATAGTGAGGCACTGCCTGCACTGAGCAATGAGCAGTGGGCGGATTTGCTGAAATAACAATCAAACATCTCACTATTGCACCATAAAAGTGCATAATCTAAGCATATTTTAATTACCACGCACTTTGTAGTCATCCATTTTCTCCTATCTTTGCAAACCAAAACAATGCGACATGAAATACAAACTCATAGTGCTCGACCTCGACGGCACACTCACCAATTCTAAAAAGGAAATCTCTTCCCGCAACCGGGAAACGCTGATACGCATACAAGAACAAGGTATCCGTCTGGTACTTGCATCAGGGCGACCGACTTACGGCATCGTACCGCTCGCCAACGAGTTACGCATGAATGAGTTCGGCGGATTTATCCTGTCCTATAACGGTGGAGAGATCATCAACTGGGAAACCAAAGAAATGATGTACGAGAATGTACTGCCCAATGAAGTCGTTCCGGTACTCTACGAATGTGCCCGCACCAATCATCTAAGCATACTGACTTACGACGGAGCAGAAATAGTGACCGAAAACTCACAAGATCCGTACGTACAAAAAGAAGCCTTCCTCAATAAAATGGCGATACGGGAAACAAACGACTTCCTGACTGACATCACCCTGCCGGTAGCCAAGTGCCTCATCGTCGGGGATGCCGGCAAGCTGATTCCTGTAGAATCCGAGCTTTGCATCCGCCTGCAAGGAAAGATCAATGTCTTCCGTTCGGAACCTTATTTCCTGGAGTTGGTTCCGCAAGGTATCGACAAGGCTTTATCCCTCAGCGTACTGTTGGAAAATATAGGAATGACACGCGAGGAAGTGATAGCTATAGGCGATGGCTACAATGACCTGTCGATGATCAAATTCGCTGGTATGGGCATAGCGATGGGCAACGCGCAGGAGCCTGTGAAGAAGGCTGCCGACTACATTACACTGACTAATGACGAAGATGGGGTTGCGGAAGCGATAGAGAGAATCTTCAACGTCCCATAAGGCATTCTTCCTTCAGCAGATCAGACAAAATCCCTTGCAAGTTAAGTTGAAATCAATTATTTATTCTAACTTTGCACTTCCAATAGAACAAATATAAAATGTTATGGAACATCAACTTACCATTTACAACACGTTAGATAGAAAGAAAGAATTGTTCGTACCGCTTCACGCACCGCATGTAGGCATGTATGTATGCGGACCGACAGTATACGGTGATGCTCACTTGGGACATGCCCGTCCCGCCATCACATTTGACGTACTCTTCCGTTATCTGACTCATTTAGGATATAAAGTACGCTATGTACGCAATATTACCGATGTCGGTCATCTAGAACACGATGCCGACGAAGGAGAAGATAAGATTGCCAAGAAAGCCCGTCTCGAAGAATTGGAGCCTATGGAAGTCGTTCAGTATTACCTGAACCGCTATCATAAGGCAATGGAAGCACTGAATGTACTTTCTCCCAGCATCGAGCCGCACGCTTCGGGTCACATTATCGAACAAATCCAGCTCGTACAGAAGATTCTGGACGCCGGATACGCTTACGAAAGCGAAGGTTCCGTCTACTTTGACGTAGCTAAATATAATAAGGACTATCATTACGGCAAACTCTCCGGCCGCAACCTCGACGACGTACTGAATACCACCCGCGACCTCGACGGACAAAGCGAAAAACGTAATCCCGCCGACTTCGCCCTCTGGAAAAAAGCGCAGCCGGAACACATTATGCGCTGGCCTTCGCCATGGAGCGACGGTTTCCCCGGATGGCATGCCGAATGTACCGCCATGGGACGCAAGTATCTGGGCGAGCACTTCGATATTCACGGAGGAGGAATGGACCTGATCTTCCCGCATCATGAATGTGAGATCGCACAGTCGGTAGCTTCGCAAGGCGATGACATGGTTCACTACTGGATGCACAACAACATGATTACCATCAACGGTACGAAGATGGGTAAATCACTCGGCAACTTCATCACGCTGGATGAATTCTTCAACGGTACTCACAAGTTGCTGGCACAAGCCTACACTCCGATGACCATCCGTTTCTTCATCCTGCAAGCTCACTATCGCAGCACTGTAGACTTCAGTAACGAAGCATTGCAAGCTTCGGAAAAAGGGCTGCAACGTTTGATAGAAGCAATCGAAGGACTCGACAAGATCACTCCGGCCGCAACAACTTCGGAAGGTATCAACGTGAAAGAGCTGCGTGCTAAATGCTACGAAGCTATGAATGACGACTTGAATACTCCTATTGTCATCGCACAGCTTTTCGAAGGTGCCCGCATCATCAATAATATCAACGCAGGAAATGCAACGATCTCCGCAGAAGATCTGAAAGACCTGAAAGAAACTTTCCACCTGTTCTGCTTCGACATCATGGGGCTGAAAGAAGAAAAAGGTTCTTCCGATGGTCGCGAAGCCGCTTATGGCAAAGTCGTTGATATGCTTCTTGAACAACGCATGAAAGCAAAAGCCAACAAGGACTGGGCTACTTCCGACGAAATCCGTAATACATTGACTGCACTCGGATTTGAAGTGAAAGATACGAAAGATGGTTTCGAATGGAGATTAAACAAGTAATTCAAGTTCTCCCTAGCAAACTGTCTCATTAACCGCATATAAAACTGAGGGTCGATTCTTCGCTGAACCGACCCTCTTTCTTTCATAGAAACACAAACATCAATACCTATTTAAATTCTCTCTTCATTTATTTTCAAGAATCATTTCCACCGGTTGTCCATGCTGACAAGTTACATCCAGTATCGTATGGGCACCTTTATATTCAAGCCTTACATTCGCCGGTGTCTCCAAGAAACTCCAGCGGCCTTTCAGCTCTATTATTTTACGAACAGGGCGGCTCGGTTCTTTTGTCGTATACGTCTTTTCCGCAATATTCAAGTTTGGGTCACAGACGCTGAGACGAATCGCCTTTTTTCCCTCTGCCGCATACATGACCATCGTTTCCGCAGGAATGGAAGCAACCACCAGCTTATCGTCAGCAGACCGGTAATCTTCAAAAACAGCATATCCGGTTATACCCGTTTTCCTGTCATAGACAATATGCGCAGTCTGATCACGTTGCCATACTTCGTATGCAGGCGTTTTCTTCAGTTCATCCAAATCCGAAGCTGAAGGCTGAATCAGTACCATATATTCATAAGTAGCATTCTTCGGGGCGTTGCCATGTTCAATCCAGGCAGAAGAGAATGTTCCTTTAGTCTTTTCGCGGGTTTTCTCATGACGCGACTCCTGTTCGGCTATCTGTGAACGAAGGGTTCCATCAACTACATGATAATAATTATCATAGCCATCGTGCAACCAATAGTTATCCTTACCTGTCTTCTGCTCTTTGCCGTTAAATTTCGTCTGGAAGAGAGTGGTCTCCGTAGGATAGTCAGCATTGCTGTTCGTGATGCCTGTTCCGAGGCAGATCATCCGGTTATCAAAACAGAAAACGGATTTACGGGCTACAAAGTCAGGAGTAAAGTTCTCATAATCACGTTCCGTCAGTTTCATTGCAAACATTCCGTTCATGCCGCCTAAAGAGCTGCTTCCGGAAAAGTTTTCCGTAGACCGTGCCATCGTCGTACCTTTCAGGGGACTGTCCAAGAGTTCAAAAGGAAGATGAATGGTAGTCGTACCGGGCAGACGGTTCCAGTCCCATCCTTCCTGTACAAAACCACTTCCGGCACGGGAGACGGGATTTCCTTTTCCCATAATCTGTACCGATCCGTAGCTTTGATAACGTCCGTAACGATTATCTTTCGCATAGATTTCAGCACCCCATACATCTGTGGTATATCCTTTCAGTGTCACCATCCAGTCTGCACGGCGGAAAATACCTGCCGATCCATAGTTATAAACAAAAAAACCGTGGGGAGCCTGTGCAGGCTGAATACCTTCTTTTCTGAAGAAATGTGCATTCCTTGTATTCCGATCACGTATCAGACGCAAATAATCGGTGGCCAGTCCATGATCGAATGTATTTCCCTGACCGGACAAGTCTCCTGACAATGCAATATTGGCAAATGCTTCTATATCATCGCTTCCCATCTTTCCGCCAAAAGGATGGCGACCGCTAATGCCTGTCCCCCATTCGTAAAGGTTACAATAATTGCGCATGGCGAGAAAGGCAGACTTGATATGTTGACGTGCCTCTTCCGTCAGTTCAAATCCGGTCCCGTTGGTGAGAGCGATAAATTGGCCGATGGTAGCCAGTACTCCGGTTGTATAGCCGGGATAGAAACCTCCGTGATGAAAGGTCGTTCCATCTACTTTGATACCGCCGAGAGTGCCCGGAGTATAATTCAGCGATGAAGACAACCAGCGCGACAAACCATTCAAAGCCTGTTCCTGTTCTCTTGCATCGGGGAACATCATGGCGGAGATAAACTTTGCCATCAAGAGCGTATGCCATGAATCCAGTAATTCATCCCGCTCCGGCGGACACGGTTGACGAGTCTCCTGTAAAGCAGCCCAGAAACGTAAAGTGGATAGATAGGCATCCCGGTGAGGATGTTTATAAATCGCGTCCCGCATGAGCCAGGCGGTAGTATATATTTTACGTACCTGATAGCCGTAATGATGATTCGTCCCCATGCCGCTGCCAAAAGCGAATCCCTGATCCATTGCATAGTCGAATACGGTAAAATAGTTCTTCTTCGATGTCTCATTCTGATTGTAGAAGGCATCGTATGCAAAGCCGGCAAGCATCGTTTCGATATCATTCCATGACATCTCCCCTTTCTTCTTGTCTTGCTCGTCCGGTGCTACAACAGGAGTTCCGGTAAAGCCGGTCCCGGCTGCGGAGGGAGCAATGGCAGCTCTTTCAAAAGTCTTCCTTGCAGCGTTGATCTGTCCTTGGGGAGCTTTCTTCACATCGAGAAATTCAGTCAGGCGTTGTTCGATTGTTTTCAAGTCCTTCTTTTGCCGAGTTGTCAGTTTAGAAAGCAAGGGGACATCATAAGACTGCTGTTCCCACTTCCATACAAGACACCAATGCCAGAGGTCACGATTGGAAAGACCGTTGTTAGCTGGCAGTTGTTGGTCCGGTGTCGTGCGCAGGTTCATCTTCTTTTCCGGAAAGGTCAGGCGATCCAGAAAGATGCGCCCTTTACGGTCGGGAGCGACCAGACGATAAGAAACTATATTTTTATCTTTCTTATCCCCGTTCATGTAGGCGAAAGATATCCAGCAAGCCCGCCAGCCTGCCGCTTGCAGATGATACGTGAACCAATAAGAGACTTCACCCGCCTTATTTAGAAACTCAAAATGGATAGAGTCCTGTTGGGGTTTCTCGTTATATATCCACAGGGTAATACCAAATTGCTGTTCCTTTTTGGCATTCAGCGATAAAGGTTCTATCTGAACGTCCAGTGTCGAGGTAGGTTGGAAATCCCATTCCAGACTGCTTTCTCCCTCTTTATAGAAAAGAGAAGAAAGTTTCACTTCACCTTTCCCCGAAACTTTGAACGTCTCGGGAACCTTTTCTTCAAACCCTATGACCTGCGCATAAGAGGACAAAGAACAAAACAAGAACAGAAATATAAAACAAACAGCTTTCATGATCATTAATTGTTTAAAGGCAGTTCTTACCACACCCGGGTGTCAGGATGCACGACACCCGGGTGTCAGCATGTATGAGATCCGGGTGTCGGTATGTATGAGACCCGGGTGTCATACAAACCGTATTAGTATACGGTATCAGTAAGGTATACGGTCCGAAAGAATCTTTTCCGTATACCACGGATCGTCGATTTCTTTCAGCATTGCTCCCATTTCACGATAAAGTTGCTCCACAACTTCCTTATTTTCATCCAAAGGCAGATTATTCAGCTGATAAGGGTCGTTTACGTCATCAAACAGTAGACTTTTCTTTAGCTGTTTCGTCTCCCGGTCGATATACAGAGCCAATGTATAGCGAGCCGTCTTAATGCCGCGCGAAGAGGGGAAATAAGATTGCACCAATCCATCCTTATCTTTCTCTCCATCCAGATTCTGAATATACAACGCACCTGCCGGACGAACAATTTCCGCCTTTTCATCGAAGAAAAGAGGTGCGAAGTTGCGTCCCTGCACCTCGGAAGGAATCGAATCCCCCAGACCGCACAAGCCGAGTACGGTAGGCATAATGTCGGGAGCAGAAAGCAACAAATCATCTACCCGGGGCTGAATCTTACCGGGGAAACGAACCAGGAACGGAATATTCATAGATTCGGAATAGGGAGAGTTCTTAGGGTCGTCCGTTCGCTGGCTGCACATTGTTTCGCCATGGTCGGAAGCAAAGATGACTACTGTATTTTTATCCAATCCCAATTGTTTCAGTGCTTCCAAAATCTGTCCGAAAGCACGGTCTACTCCGGTCACAGAAGCAAAGTAGTAACGGACGGATTCCGCTTTTTTCATATTCAGATCTACGTTTGGGCGAATCAGCAGACTGTCCAGCGGTTGATCTTTATAAAGATTGAAGTCCTGTTCTTCACAATCGTTCAGCGAACGGTATGGGCTATGCGGCGGGTTCATTCCCACCATGATGAAGAATGGCTTCTTCGTATCACGCACGTTTCCTTCATTCTTGAGATAAGAAACAACTTTGCCCGACTCATGGAGCGGTGACCATTCTTTCGGATCATGTCTCTTGCCGTCCGTATCCCAATAATGCGGGTTCTTATGTTCGTCAAACGTGCCGTACGAATACCAATAGTTGAAACCGTGGCGCTGCTCTTTCGGCGTATAAGCGTCCCACACCGGACGCTGTGTTTCTACATATTGTCCCGGATTCTCCGGATCATTCGGGGTCGGGAAGTCAGCGTGAAGTTTACCGAAATAAGCACAATCATAACCGGCCTTGCTGAATACGTCGCCTATGCACTCCGCATCGTCACGCAAAGAGCTGATAGGACGTGTAGAGTTACAGTTCAAAGGTACACCACTGCGATTCGGATACATACCGGTCAGCAACATTCCACGATGAGGGCTGCTCAGCGGACAGTTGCTTTGAGCGGAAGTCAGCACCATAGATTCACGTGCGAAAGTATCTATGTTAGGAGTATGCACGGGGTCTCCCCGGAAGTTTACTTTATCTCTGAAACCTTCCTGGTTCCAAAAGCCCATTGCCTGATTGCGATACTGATCAGGAAATACATAGATGATGTTTGGATGTTCCGCTTGCTCTGCCACCTGCTTGGGGGATTTACAGCCTTGCGCTGCAAAGAGGGTCAAGCCTCCCATCAATAAGTTTACTGATTTGTTTATCATGATATAAAGAATAACAGTTAATGTACCGGAAGAGATAATATATGCACATATCCGGCTAAAGTACAAGCAAGGCAGTTCTTACTTCTTTTCCAGGTCTCTTTTGCGCATCAATCCTTCCAGGAAGTAATAGTCAGCGTAGTTCAAAGGCACATCTATTTCCTGGCCGTGAGGGATACTGCCTACAGAGTGCATCAATATAAAGTTTCCATTCGTACCCACTTTCGCACGATAAGCCGGTGAGCCGAGGCTTTCCATAATCTTATCAGCAGTTTCCTTATAGTGATTGCCCGGCAGATAACCGTCGAGTTCGTACAGAGCAGAGGCCGTACAGGCGGCTGCAGAAGCGTCACGAGGTTCGTTCGGAATGTTCGGAGCATCGTAATCCCAGTAAGGAACGAGGTCTTCCGGCAGGTTCTTATTGGTAAAGATGAAGTTATACACCTTCTGTGCCTGATCGAGATACTTCTTGTCTTTTGTATAGCGATAGCAAGTGGTATAACCGTATAATGCCCAAGCCTGTCCGCGAGCCCATGATGATTCGTCCGCATATCCTTGTGCTGTTTGTCTCTTACGCACTTCTCCTGTTTCGGGATCGTAGTCTACCACATGATAGCAACTGTTGTCCGGACGGAAGTGGTGAGCCATCGTTGTATCCGCATGTTTCACTGCTATATTGTAAAAGGTAGAGTCACCGGAAAAAGCCGTAGCTTCAAACAGCAATTCCAGATTCATCATATTATCAATAATCACCGGATAACTCCAATCGCCGAAATCCCACGAACGAATCAGTCCGACTTCCGGACGAAAACGGGAGCACAAGCTTTCTGAAGAATGAATCAGAATCAAACTGTCCGTTGGCTCCGGTTTCAAACGGATGCCCTGCCCATAACTGCAAAACATCATAAAACCCAAATCGTGATTACCCGTATAATATTGCATATCCTGCAGACGGTTCGTATATTTACGCGCCTCTTTTGCGAGAGCCTCATCACCGGTCAACTCGTATGCCAGCCACATGGAACCGGGATAGAAACCACTCGTCCAATCTGTGGGGTGCTCCAGTCTGTACTTTCCTTCTTTAATAGAACGGGGAAAACAGGCGGTGTCCGGTTCATTCTTCAATTGTTCTGCCATATAGAGCAACTGATGTCCCGATGTTTTCACTGCATGATCAAACCATGCCATCTCATTTCCTTTTGAAGCATCGCAAGCAGTCAGGAGCGCCATACTCCCTACCGCCAGTAAAAGTTTGTTTTTCATTGTTCCACTTTATTTTGTTACTGTATTCTATTACTGGCAACAAAGTTAGAGCAAGTCGCAGACAAACCCTTTGCAAATCTATTTTTTCATTTTTGTTTCTATTTCTACGGACTTTGATTTTGTCCAAAAGTGCTTTGTTTTTATCTTTTATAGAAAAACAGGCACGGATTTTACCAAATAAGCTGTTGTCAGGCATAACCAAACAACTATGCAGCCTTTTGCAAAATCCGTGCCTCCACCCAAAAGTACGCGCTCTTCTATCTCACAATATCTTCCGGAAATTTAGCCGGCATTTCCACCCTCTTCCAGGTTTCATAATACCAGGTGTTCAACTCATTTCCATTCAAATCATTCTTGATAAAATATTTCAGATGGAGATAATCATTGTCTTTAATCTCAAATTCCAAAATATTGTCCTGATTGTCCAGCATCGGGAGATGAATGTTCTTCTCGATGCTTTCCTTATAAGAATCGTCCGTGAGTTGTTTATAAGTACCATATCCAGTAATAATTGCATCCGCACCGGGAATAATGGTAAAGTTAACGATTTGTCCGTCATCACTCAATACTTTAAATGTATTACTGGGTTTCAACGCTCCCGGAACATCGGGAGACTCGGATACATAATGGCAGAGCTGCCAAATACCTTTCAAATCGGCCGCTTTGAATTTGGTTTTCTTCTGGGCCGTCGCACCTGTTACCGCTAACAACATTATTGAAAGCATGGTAAAGAAATAGAGCTTTTTCATTGTTGTATTATTTTAGTTAACACTCTCGAATGCGTATGTCCAAATATAAAGATTTATTT
>OOAK01001288.1_pt1 | contig 17768 bp, 13 predicted proteins | sample 1671811 | NCBI WGS metagenome assembly OOAK01 (sample SAMN06348195, study PRJEB24527) | human gut metagenome | biome: human gut; feature: ankylosing spondylitis patient; material: feces | host: Homo sapiens | place: China | collected 2015-10 | reverse complement strand
GCAAGTAATATGTAATGAACTAGGTCTTAACGAAGAGGAGAAATAGATAATTTCCAGTTTAACAACTTGCCCTTTGAGAGAGGAAAAATCCTTTTCTCAAAGGGCTTTTTCTATTTATACAGATATTCGAAAACTACAGGATAAAGCCCAAACTTCATATACTCTAAGCACAAGGAGGTTGAGGTTTGGTTATGAACAGCAGTTTGCCAGAAGTACACTCAGAACTTGTTTTGGAATGATCAGAGAAGAACATGCCGTTGAACGGGAGTTGCAGTTATGTGGGTATTTTTGTATAATAACTTCTGAAAAAATGTCAGCGTCTCAGGCATTGACCATCCGTAACCGGATCAGATGTTCAAAGCATTGGCAGACTGTATGCGGGTGGAATTGCCGGAAGAGATGATAAGCAGACACAAGAGAGTGAGGATGCGTTCCGCTATGAAAGCAGCATCACGCAATGTCAGATTATGAACACCAGTGTAGGCAGTGCATACACCGCAGGCGGCATCATTGGAGAGAACAATTTCAGTGTGATCTCTGAAAATACGATGGATGGAGTATCGGTTTATGGCGGATGCGAGTATGCCAGACATATTGCCGGAATCTGGAGAAGTACCTGTTGTGCAGCAAAAGACAATTATATAGCAAATGCCAGGACAGCTACCGATACCGGAACAGCAGACATCGCTGCCGGATATGCAGAAAAGCCGGATGCTTATGATGGTGTCCATGCGACAGTTATGGTTCGTGCAAACGATAACAACACGAAAGTAATGACAGGAGAGCAAAGTATGTCCTATAAAAAAGGATATTTTGTGTGCTACGTTGATCACAAAGGAGCACATCAGTTATTCTATGAGATGAAGTATTCAGGCAGTGAATGGTAAGAAGAAAAACGAACGCTAAGAAAAGCTTCCCATTGACACTGTGACGGCTATCTCATATAATAACAACAGAAAACAGATTACAAAGAAAGACAGGGCATGGTCTGTTGTCAGGGTACAACAGGCCATGCTTTTTTGAAAGGGAGGTTTTTTATTTATCATGTCCAGTGACTCGACTTCATTGGTTATTATTCTGGTCTGTCTTGTTTTGTCCGCATATTTTTCAGCGACCGAGACAGCCTTTTCCACGATGAGCCATGCACGTATGAAAACAATGGCAGACAAGGGTGACAAATCCGCAGCACTTGCACTTCAGCTGGCAGACAATTACGACACGCTGCTTTCGGCGATCCTGATCGGCAACAACCTGGTCAATATTCTGCTCTCATCCGTGGCGACACTGCTCTTTGTCAAATTTCTGGGTGAGCAGACAGGGGCGAGCGTTGCAACAGCTTCCGTTACGGTTGTCGTGCTGATCTTTGGTGAAATCTCGCCGAAAAGCATTGCCAAAGAATCACCGGAGAAATTTGCCATGTTTTCCGCACCGTTTATCCGTGCCTTGATGGTGCTTTTAAAACCATTTATCTGGATGTTCGCTCAATGGAAAAAGCTGCTTGTCAAACTGTTCAACAAGCCTTCGGATGACCGTGGGATCACGGACGAGGAGCTGATGACGATCGTGGAAGAAGCAGAGCAGGAAGGCGGGATCGATGCCGATGAAAGTACACTGATCCGCAGTGCGATTGGTTTTATGGATCTTGAGACAAGTGATATTTATACGCCGCGTGTGGACATTGAGAGTATTCCGCTGGATGCGACAAAAGAAGAAATCGCAAAGATGTTTCTGGATACCGGATTTTCAAGGCTTCCGGTCTACGAAGAAGATATCGACCACATCATAGGCATTATCAACCAGAAGGATTTCCACAATTTTATTTATCATACCGACCGACCTCTGAAAGATATCATCCGCCCGGTGCTGTTTATCACACCGACGATGAAGATCGGTGTCCTGCTGAAAAAGCTTCAGGACAGTAAAACTCACATTGCGATCATTCTGGATGAATTTGGCGGAACGGAAGGTCTGGTTACGATTGAAGATATCATCGAAGAGCTGGTCGGTGATATCTGGGATGAGCATGACCGTGTCATCAAAGAAATCGAAAAAATTTCAGACCGGGAATATCTGATGAGCGGATCGGCAAATATTGATAAAGTATTTGAACTGCTGGATATTGAGAAAGCGGTGGATGTCAATACCTTGAGCGGCTGGATCATGGAAGAGCTGGGGCAGATCCCGAAAGAGGGGGACAGTTTTGTAAGTGACGGCGTGAAAGTAGTTGTCCTGAAGATGGATGACCACCGTGTTGATAAAGCAAAAGTTTATCGAAACGTTCAAAATAATGCAGAAAACGAAGGAAACCAGGAAAAATAACAGCAAAAACATTCGAATGGCGCAAAAATCTTTCAAAAAACTGCTTGACGGAAAAAATAAAATCGACTATAATGCATAGCAAATCCATAGGGATAAAGACGCAGACAATGGAGCCTGTAAAAGGGAGCCATTGTCTGTGTCTTTTTTTGTAACAGTTCAGCCGTGACAAAATGCAAAAAAATATGAATGCAAACTTGTTTGCAAATGAATATTTTTATGTATTTTGATATGGCACTCTGCCAAAAGCGAGATTTTAGCTGCGATAGCAGCGAAAAAGGCGATGGAATCGCCAAATCGAGCTTACACGGCTGAACTGTTGATGTTGATTTTATTCTTACTAAATAAACGAACAGGAGGATTACTATGAGACTTACCCCGAAGGAACAGGAAAAACTGATGCTTCACATGGCGGGAAATCTTGCCAAAGAGAGAAAAGAACGCGGCGTGAAGCTGAATTATGTAGAGTCGCTTGCTTATATCAGTTCGGAACTTCTGGAACTGGCACGTGACGGAAAAACGGTTGTGGAGCTGATGCAGCTGGGAACGAAGATTCTTAGCAAAGAAGATGTTATGGATGGTGTTGCAGATATGCTGGAAGAAGTACAGGTAGAGGCAACTTTTCCGGATGGAACCAAGCTGGTAACGGTACATAATCCGATCCAGTAGACAGAAGGCATCCCCGCAGATGATCTGCGGGCGAATCTTGAAGAAGGAGGACAACAAACCATGAAAATCGGTGAAATTATTCCGGCAGACAGAGAGATCACACTCAACGAAGGAAAAAACACAGTGAAAATTCTTGTTGCGAATAAAGGAGACCGCCCGGTGCAGGTGGGATCTCATTATCATTTTTTCGAAGTAAATAAATGCCTTTCGTTTGACCGTGAGACAGCTTATGGATATCATCTGGACATTCCGTCAGGAACATCAGTTCGTTTTGAACCGGGCGAAGAAAAAGAGGTTCAGCTCACACAGATGGGCGGCAGAAAGCGTGTATTTGGATTAAATGACCTGACAAGAGCCAGAGCAGAAGAAGACACGAAAAAAGCTTCTATGGAAAAAGCAGCATTAAAAGGTTTTGTATAGGAGGATGGCAGATGAGCGTAAAAATTTCCGGTGAAAAATATGCAATGATGTACGGCCCGACCGTGGGCGATAAAGTAAGACTGGCAGATACAAGCCTTGTCGTTGAAGTGGAAAAAGATTTTACCACCTATGGAGATGAAATTAAATTCGGAGGCGGAAAAACCATCCGTGACGGTATGGGACAGTCTGTTAAGACCTGCAGCAAAGACGGAGATCTGGATCTGGTCATCACAAATGCACTGATCGTGGATGTGACCGGAATCATAAAAGCAGATATCGGTATCAAAGACGGCAAAATCGTCGGAATCGGAAAAGCAGGAAACCCGGATATTATGGACGGCGTAACTCCGGGCATGACGGTTGGAGCTTCCACAGAGGCACTGGCAGGAGAAGGATCGTAACTGCCGGCGGAATTGATACCCACATTCATTTTATCAGCCCGCAGCAAATCGACTGTGCACTGTACAGCGGTGTGACAACGATGATTGGAGGCGGTACCGGTCCGGCAGACGGAACCAATGCAACGACCTGTACACCTGGACCGTGGAACCTGAAAATGATGCTCAAAGCAGCAGAAGAATATCCGATGAACTTGGGATTCCTCGGAAAAGGAAACTGTTCGGATGAAGCACCGCTGATCGAGCAGGTCAAAGCAGGTGCAATGGGACTGAAAATTCATGAAGACTGGGGTGCGACACCGGCTGTTATCAACCACTGCCTGAATGTAGCAGATGAGTACGATGTGCAGGTAGCAATCCATACTGATACGCTGAATGAGGGCGGATGTGTCGAAGATACCTTGGCAGCGATCGGAGGTCGAACGATCCATACTTACCACACCGAGGGTGCAGGCGGAGGACACGCACCGGACATCATCCGTGCAGCGGCAGCAGGAAATGTACTTCCGTCATCCACAAACCCGACCATGCCATACACGGTCAATACACTGGATGAGCATCTGGACATGCTGATGGTATGCCATCATCTGGACAAAAAAATCCCGGAAGATGTCGCATTTGCAGATTCCAGAATCCGTCCGGAAACCATTGCAGCAGAAGATGTTCTGCATGACATGGGTATCTTCAGTATGATGAGTTCGGACTCTCAGGCAATGGGACGTGTCGGCGAAGTTATCACACGTACCTGGCAGACAGCAAGCAAAATGAAAGACGAACGCGGAGCACTTCCGGAAGACGAAGGCAAAGGAAACGACAACTTCCGTGTAAAACGTTATATCGCAAAATATACGATCAATCCGGCATTAACACATGGTATTGCAGATTATGTAGGTTCTGTGGAAAAAGGCAAGTTCGCAGACCTGGTACTGTGGAAACCAGCATTCTTCGGTGCAAAACCGGATATGATCATCAAAGGCGGCATGATCATTGCATCTAAGATGGGTGATGCAAATGCATCCATCCCGACCACACAGCCAGTTCTCTATCAGCCGATGTTCGCAGCACATGGAAAGGCAAAAAATGAAGCATGCCTGACCTTTGTCTCCAAAGCAGCTTACGATGCAGATATCAAAGATGCATACGGACTGGAAAAAACTGTTGTTCCGGTAAAAGGATGCCGCACGATCGCCAAGAAAGACATGGTATTTAATAATCGCACACCGAAGATCACCGTAGATCCGGAAACCTATGAAGTGACGGTCGACGGAGAATCCATCACATCCAAACCGGCACAAAAACTGCCGCTTACACAGCTGTATAACTTATTTTGATGTCCAAGGGAGAAATGGACATAAAATGGATGCTTGCATACATTTTTATGTCTATGAATCCCGCCAAATCATGAAAAAGCAGCCATTTTTCGCAGAAAAATGAGCGGATTTTGAATGATTGCAAAATTGCGAGAGTTATATTATAATGGAGCAATTTTGAGGACATCAATTTAAATAAAGAGTTAGGAGGAACAAAATGTTAGGAGTTTGCCTTTTATTTGTGGGAATTGTACTGATCAACAACGGCATGTGTACGCTGTACAAAGTCGATGGCAAATCGGCGGCAGTGATGAATTTGCTGACCGGAGGCCTGTCAGTCTTTATCAATTTCGTGAGCCTGGTACAGGGCAACTATTATGCGGCAGGAACCGGACTTCTGTTTGGATTTACCTATCTGTTTGTCGCATTCAGCAAGATTTACAAGCTCAGCCCGATTCCGTTTGCATGGTTTTCCACCTTTGTTGCAGTCAATGCACTGATCTTTGGAACCATCGAGGGAATTACCGGAAGTGCAGCACTTGGAATTACCGCAGATATCCGCTGGGCAGGTATCTGGTATCTGTGGGCAATTCTCTGGGGAACTGCATTTGTAGAAGATATCATGGGCAAAAAGCTCGGAAAATTTGTACCGCTGCTTCAGGTGTTTGAAGGCGTGGTCACCGCATGGATTCCGGGAATCATGCTGATCTTAGGAGTATGGTAGAATGGTTTGTGAAAAAGTAATCGGAAAATTAAAAGATGTGGATATCGCAGGAAAAACAGTAGAATATGTGGATATCGAATGGCATGAAGCATTTAAAAAGATCCATCGAAAAGTGACCGGTCAGGGTCGTGAAGTGGGCATCCGTATGGATGATTCCATTCTGACAAGAGGACTGTTTCAGGATGATGTGATCTATGATGCAGACGGTGTGGTGATCGTGGTCAACACACCGCCGTGCGAAGTGATCGAAGTATCGCTTGCACCGGGACACGAAAAATATGTGGCAAAGGTCTGCTACGAGATCGGAAACCGTCATGCACCGCTTTTCTGGGGCGATAAAGAAAATACCTTTATCACCATTTACAATGAGCCGATGATGGCGATGCTGGAAAAACTGCACGGGGTAAAAGCAGAAAAAACCGTGCGGAAACTTGATTTTGATAGACGGATTTCCGCAGCGATCCACAACCATCATCACTGAGAATATAAAAGATATTACGGTGCCGGGGCAGAATGTGCTCCGGCATCACAAAAAGAGAGGAACGGATATGGACAGAGAACAGGAAATTCGCCGTTTCTTCTTATTGCAGGTAAATGACGCACTTTTCCCGATCGGAGGCTATTCTCACTCGCAGGGACTGGAAACTTACATCCAGCAGGGAAGCGTCTGCGATGAGAAAACAGCGGCAGAATATATTCATAAAAAACTGCGTTTCGCACTTGCTTATACCGATCTGCTGGCAGTTCGCCTTGCGTGGGAACTGGCAGATCAAAATGATGCAGACGGACTGGATGAGCTGGAAGAAATCCTCGGAGCATCCAGGATTCCTTTTGAACAGCGGGAAGCGTCCAGAAAAATGGGTTCCCGTTTTGCAAAAACAATCGAAAAATTGCATGCAGAAACGATGCCGATGAAAAACAGAGAAATTTTTGAAGCGTATCTGGACGCAAGAAAGGGAAAAGCGGTCAGTCACTGCATTGTGTACGGAGTTTTCTGTGCGGCTCTTGGAATCGAGGAAGAAGAGACGTTGTATCATTATTTATATGCACAGACTTCCGCAATGGTAACAAACTGTGTCAAAACCATCCCGCTCAGTCAGAGTGCAGGACAGCAGCTTTTGAGCGGATGTTATCCGGAATTTGCAGAAATTCTGGAAGAGATCCGAACTTACAGCGAAGATGACCTGTGCCTGTCAGCACCGGGATTTGATATTCGTGGAATCCAGCACGAAAAACTGTATTCCAGATTGTATATGTCATAGCAGGGGGAAAAAAAGTATGTCATACGTGAAAATTGGAGTTGCCGGCCCGGTAGGTTCCGGAAAAACAGCACTTATCGAAGCATTATCAAGAAAAATGGCAAAAGACTACAGCATTGGTGTCATCACCAATGATATTTATACAAAGGAAGACGCACAGTTTCTGGCAAAAAACAGTGTTCTTCCAGTCGAGCGGATCATCGGTGTGGAAACCGGCGGATGCCCGCATACGGCAATCCGTGAAGATGCCTCGATGAACCTTGAAGCAGTTGATGAAATGATGGAGCGTTTCCCGGATATTGAACTGCTCTTTATCGAGAGCGGCGGAGATAACCTTTCCGCAACCTTCAGCCCAGAACTGGTAGATGCCACGATTTTCGTGATCGATGTTGCAGAAGGAGATAAAATTCCGAGAAAAGGCGGCCCTGGTATCACAAGATCAGATCTGCTTGTCATCAACAAAATCGACCTCGCACCATATGTCGGAGCAAGTCTGGAAGTCATGGAACGTGATTCAAAGAAAATGCGTGGTGACCGTCCATTCCAGTTTACCAACATCCGCGGGGATGAAAATGTGGATAAAGTAGTAGAATGGATCAAAAAAAGTGTATTGCTGGAAGATCTGTAAGCATAATGTTCGACTTGAACGCAGAGAAGCGGATTGTGAATGTCCGCTTTACTTCACAGCAAGAATAGAAGAAGCATTCTTGAAAAATAAAAAAGAAAGGCGGACGAACATTTGACAGAAAACAAATTCGGAAAAATATCCAGACTGTCGATCCGCACCGGAAGCCGGGATGGAAAAACCATAGTGGAAGATCTTTCCTTTACTGCACCTTATAAAGTTATGACACCATTTCCAAAAGAAGATGGCGGAATTTCCATTATGCCGCTGTGTGCTTCGGCCGGAATCATGGAAGGCGATGTTCAGGAGTTCACCTTTCAGATTTCCGAAGGAAGCAATCTGGAATTTCTTTCTCAGTCTTTTGATAAAGTGCATAAGATGAAAGAAGGACTGGCACGCCGGAGTGTGACGGTAGAAGTGAAAAAAAATGCAGTCTTCTGTTACTATCCGCAGCCGGTGATCCCATACGCACAGTCTGCATTTGAAAGTGATATGAAAATCCATCTCGAAGACGAAAGTTCAAGATTCTTTCTGATGGAAATCATTTCCTGCGGTCGAAAAGCATCCGGGGAACGCTTCCGCTACCGGAAGTATGCATCGAGAGTTTCCGTCTGGCGAAGCGGCAGCCTGATCTACCGGGACAACACCCGCTATGAGCCGGAAAAGATGGATATGGAAGGCATCGGTATGTACGAAGGTTACACGCATATGGCAAATATCTTTCTGACCGGCGGCAGCGAAGAACTGCAGCAGAATATCTGGGAGATCCTGGAACAGGAACCGGAATGCGATGGCGGCGTGACAAAACTGGTGCAAAATGATCTCGCCGTCCGGATATTCGGACAAAGAGCACAAAAACTGCAGGAAGTGGCAGAGAAAATGAAGGCGGCTTTCCTGCGAAACGAATAGACAAACTGTATACAGAAAAAAGTGTATGTGCAAATGAACGAATTCCCAGAAGGGCATGTAAAAGTGCCTTCTTAGGAATTCGTTCATTTTGCATATTGCCGTAAGTTTCCAGAGCTGATAAAACAGGTTCCTAGAAGCGTGGATGTTTCCAATGGAATCAACGAAACTGGCGAAATAGACAATAAACGGACAGAGAATATGTAGAAAATTACTAAAAAACGAACGCTTGATAAAAATAAATAGTAACAATATAGACAAAAACATAAAAACGTACTATAATAAACTTAACATGTATCCCGAGAGGGTGCTGGAAGTCCCGTACAGCGGGACTTCATTTTTCGCAGAGATTTTTAAAATGACAAAAAGTCTGCGAAAAGAGAGGAAGAAAAAAAATTGCAGCTGAAAGGGAAACGGAACGGCTGCAAAAGAAAAAATGCATAAAAGGAGGAATGTACATGCATTTGAGAAAGAAAATTTTGTCTGTAGTGTTAGCCGGTGCCATGATTGGCGGTGAGCTTCTGACCGGTATCGGCAGTTTCTCACTGAACGTCAGTGCAGCCGACAGCAGTTTCGCAGGAGAAGAGTGGTATGACCAGATTGCCACAGTAGAGGAAAACAGAGAGCCGGCTCATGCGTATTTTACACCATATGAGTCAGCAGAGAAAGCTTTGATCAATGAGAAATCCGTTCTGGATGAGGATGCATCCGAGTCCGCTTACAAACAGTCTCTGAATGGTACCTGGAAATTCAAGTTTGCCCAGAAACCGGCAGACCGCGAAAAACAGGCAAAAGGTGCAGATGCAAAAAATTATGTGGAGAACTGGGATACATCAGGCTGGGATGACATCAAAGTTCCAAGCTCCATCCAGACGATCAAGGATGCAGACGGCAATTTCAAATACGAAAAGCCGATCTATGTAAACCAGAGATATCCGTGGCAGAACTATGAAAATGTCAGCCTTGGAGCAAACGTTACAGCACCGACCGTAAACAACAGTGTCGGCCAGTACAAGAGAACCTTTACCGTTCCTTCAGACTGGGATGGAAGAGATGTTTTCGTATCCTTTGAAGGTGTAGAGTCCGCATTCTATTTATATGTAAACGGACAGAGAGTCGGATACGGCGAAGACAGCTACACGACCGACGAGTTCAATATCACAAGTTATTTGAAAAAAGGCGAAAATACCATCGCAGTGGAAGTTTATCGCTGGTCTACCGGAAGTTATCTGGAGAACCAGGACTTTATCCGTATGAGCGGCATTTTCCGTGATGTAAATCTTTACTCGAAAGCAAAAGTAGAGATGCGTGACCTGTTTGTAAAGACAGATCTGGATGATAACTATAAAGATGCAACCCTGACGCTGGATGCAGATATCCGTAATCTCGGTGATGATACAGCAGCAGGCAAGAAATATACCGTATCTGCTGATCTTTATAAGATTGACGGCAAGACAAAAGTGTGGTCTGAGCCGATGGTGATCGAAGCGACTGTTCCGGCAGCAAAGGAAAATGTGGCAGAGAAAGCAGATGACAAGGGAAAAACCTTTAGCGGAAGCAAACAAGTAACCAATCCGGACAAGTGGTTTGCAGATACTCCGAATCTGTATATGCTTCTTGTTCAGTTAAAAGACGAAAATGGCAATGTCATTGAGACGACTGTTCAGAGAGTCGGATTCCGCGAGATCAGCAAAGCAGATATCAACGAAGCAGGTCAGGAACAGGTACAGATCAACGGTGAAAAGATCATGTTCCGTGGTACAAACCGTCATGAAACAGATGACCAGGACGGACGTGCAATCTCCAAAGAAGATATCACAACCGACCTGAAGATGATGAAGCAGTTCAATGTCAATGCGATCCGTACCAGCCATTATCCGAACAATCCATATATGTACGGACTGGCAGATGAGCTGGGTATTTATATCTGTGATGAGACGAATGCAGAGTCCCACATTGGTGCGACAAGCAGCAACATCCCGTCCGGATATCCAATCTGGAACACTTCCGTTATGGACCGCACCCAGAATATGGTAGAGCGCGATAAAAACCATCCATCCGTAGTGATCTGGTCCCTTGGTAATGAGGCTACTTATCAGGTTTACAATATGGATGAAAACTACTGCTTCTACAATTCCACACAGTGGATCCTGGAGCGTGACCCGTCCCGTATCCGTAAATACGAGCGTGATAACCGCTATACAAAGGGTGACCGCAAAAAATCCATGGTAGATATCTATTCCTCCCAGTACTGGGGTGTAGATTCTGTCAAGAGTCAGGTAACAAACACCGGTAATAAGCTGCCGTATATCCAGTCTGAGTATGCACATGCAATGGGTAATGCCCTTGGTAACTTCAAAGAGTACTGGGATATTTTCCGTAACTACCCGAATGCACAGGGTGGATTTATCTGGGACTGGATCGATCAGTCTGTTTCTACAAAAGTAGAAAATACAACAACTTACACGATCACAGATCTGAACACTGGTGTTGCAACGAAATTTGACGGAAAAGTTACCGAAGGACGCAACAATACAAAAGCGATCCAGGGAACTTATGCAGCGACGGACAGTGCAAAACTGGCAACCAACAGCACAACCGGTATCACACTGGATGTATGGGTAAAACCATCGGAGAACTTTACAAAATCCGCACAGGCGTTTATTTCCAGAGGAGACAGTGACGGTTACAACCTTCAGATTGACCGCTATGGTAAATTTGAATTCTTTGTAGATGGATGGAGCGGAGGTACCTTATCCGCAGATATTCCGGCTGATTTCACAGACGGAAACTGGCATCGTCTGACGGCAACTTATATCGGTACCGAGTACAAGCTGTATTACGATGGAAAACAGCTTGCAACAGGACAAAGAACCAACAAGACAACCTGTGATGCATCCAGCAATCCGATCGACATCACCATCGGAGCATCCGCAGACCAGTCCGGAAGAACCTTCAACGGTGCAATCGACCGTGCAGCCGTGATCAAAGGTGTTATGACAGAGGAACAGATCCAGAATACAAACGATAATCTGGACGCAGTAAAAGATAACGTAGCTTATTCTATTGACTTTGGATCTGCTTCCATTAAATCAGAAGGAACAAACTACAAAGACAGCACATACTTCGCATACGGCGGAGACTGGGGCGAGACGGTAAATGATAATGATTTCTGTGCAAACGGTATCTTAAATGCAGACCGCACACCTTCCGCAGAACTGTATGAAGTCAAGAAAGTACATCAGGAAGTTTCCTTCTATGATGACGGTGAAGCAGCAAACGGAAAAGTCCGTGTTGTAAACGAGTTCCTGAACACCAACCTGAACAAATACAATGTCTCCTGGACATTAAAAGAAGATAACAAAGTGATCGGAAGCGGTCAGCTTAGCGAGGAGCAGAAGAACATCGCACCGCAGGCAGAAGCTACCGTAACACTGGCAAACTTCCCGAAAGTAAGTGCGACAGCAGGTTCTGACTATACACTGACACTCTCCGTAACACTGAAAGAAGATGCTGCGTGGGCAGGCGATTATTACGGACATGAAGGTGATGAGATTGCATTTGAAGAATTTGATCTTGCTTACACTCCGGAAAAAGCACAGCCAACGATCAGTGCATCTGACATGGATAAAGTAAACGTAGCAGAGAGCGATGATGCGATCACTGTTACCGGAAAGACATCCAAAACAAACGGCAAAGCATTTGAAGTTGTGATCGACAAAGCACAGGGTTATATCACCAGCTATAAAGTAGACGGCAAGACCCTGCTGGAGAACGGACCGGTTCCGAACTACTACCGTGCACCGGTCAGCAACGACCCATCCTTCTCCACAGCGATGAAGAATGCAGCAGAGAACTTCACGCTGGATGAGAACGGCATCACTGTAGATAAGAAAGACAAAGTAGTCAACATTCATGTATCAGGAAGCATTCCTGAAGTAAATACACCGAACAGCATTGATTACATGATCTATGGCAATGGTGAGATCGTAGTAACCAATACGGTTACACCGAGTGCTTCTGCAGGAAATATTGCAAGAATCGGTATGAAGATGACAGTTGCAAAAGATTACGAGAAGCTGACATACTACGGAAATGGTCCGCAGGCAAACTATGTTGACCGCAACACCGGTGCAAAGCTTGGTATATACAACACCACCGTAACCGAACAGTTTGAAAAAAAATATGTAAAACCTCAGGAAAACGGGAACCACACAGGTGTAAGATGGACAGCACTGACAGCAGAAGACGGAACAGGTATCCTGGTATCTTCTGACAGCGAAATGGAATCCGGAGCACTGCACTACAAAGCAGAAGATCTGGCATCTTACCGTCATCCATATCAGGTACCTGTACAGGAAAATACAATCCTGACAGTAGATCTGATGCAGCGCGGACTTGGAAATGCAAGCTGTGGTCCGGCTCCGCTGAGCAAATACATTATTTCCGCAGGAAAGACTTATACACAGACATTCAGCATCCTTCCTCTGACAAAACAGACATCAGATGAAGAAAAGATGGTAAAGAGCAACGAAGATGTGAAATCCGGTATGCCGCTGACCGGAATCAAAGTAAACGGCAAAGAACTGGACAACTTCAGTGACGGACAGAATGAGTACACTTATACACTTTTAAGAGGAAGCTACGAAGAAGGAAAGGTTCCTCAGGTAGAAGTGATCAAAAAATCAAATGATGTTAATGTAACTATTACACAGGCAGCAGCAGTTCCTGGCACAGCAACCATCAAAGCCGTTTCTCCGTTTGGTGTAGAAAAGACTTATACGATCAATTTCAAGGTTCAGGATGAACTGTATGTATCCGATATGGACTGGACAGTTGACCAGGGCGGATACTTCGAAAACACAAGAGATGCCTGCGGATGCGGAAATCCGATGGCAGTCTATGTAGAAGGCACAAAACAGAGCTTTGATAAAGGTGTGGCTATGCATGCACCGGCAGAACTGGGCGTTAACCTGGAAGGCAAGGGCGTAAGCAGATTTACCGCACGCATCGGTATCAGTGCAGACCAGACACTTGGAAACAAAGCAGATGTAAACTATGTGATCAAAGGTGATGGCAAAGAGCTGTACCGCAAAGACCATGTGATCTCCAACGGACAGTCCTACCTCGTAGATATCGATGTATCCAAAGTAAAAGATCTGCGTCTGATCGTAGAAGAAGGCGATGCAGATTACAACGACCACGCACTGTGGGCAGATGCAAAATTCACGTTCCAGAGTGAAACTCCAGATCCGAAGCCGATCAAAGTAGCAAGCATCAGCGTAACAGCTGATAAGACAGAGCTGACCGTCGGTGATACGATGCAGGCAGCTGCAACTGTATTACCGGAAAATGCAGACAACAAAGAAGTGACCTGGGCAAGTTCAGATGAAACAGTGGCAAACGTAAGCGAAGCAGGTCTGATCACAGCAAAAGCAGCCGGAACGGCAACCATCAAAGCAACAGCAAAAGATGGAAGCGGAGTATCAGGAGAACTTGTGATCACGGTAAAAGCAAAACAGGTTACTCCAGATCCGAAGCCGGTCAAAGTAGCAAGCATCAGCGTAACAGCAGATAAGAAAGAACTGGAGATCGGCGGTACTGCTCAGGCAGCTGCAGCTGTATTACCGGAAAATGCAGACAACAAAGAAGTTACATGGACAAGCTCAAATGAAAGTGCAGTAACAGTAAACGAAAGTGGTCTGATCAAAGCAATTGGTGTTGGAAGTGCAGATATCATTGCAACTGCAAAAGACGGAAGCGGTGTAACAGGCAAAGTTACCATCACGGTAAAATCAAAAGATATTGATCCGATACCGACTCCGACCCCTGCACCGGCAGAAAAAGTCGAAGAGCTGAACAAGGCAGTCAAAGAAGCAGAATCATTCAAAGAAGCAGATTACACAGCTGAGAGTGCAGGCAAACTGAAAGCAGCACTGGCAGAAGCTAAGAAAGTTCTGGAGAATAAGGATGCTACTGAGGCAGAAGTAAATGCAGCACTGAAAGCAGTCAGCGATGCAAAAGCAGCTCTTGTCAAGAAAGATGATAACAATAACAACAACGGAAACAATAATCCGGCACCACAGGTTCCGGCAGTTGGAACAACCACTACAGTAAAAGGCGTTACTTACAAAGTAACGAAAGCTGATGCAGTAAACGGAACGGTTTCTGCAGTGAAACTGAAAGCAACGAAGAAAACAAAAGTTACGATCCAGGATACAGTAAAAGTTGGAAATTACAGCTTCAAAGTAACCACGATCGGTAAGAATGCTTTCAAGAACAACAAAAAACTGAAGAGCATCGTGATCGGAAGCAACGTCAAGAGCATCGGCTCCAATGCATTCAGTAAAGCGAGCAAGCTGTCAAGCGTAACTTTCAAGGGAACAAAAATCGTGAAAGTTGGCAGGAATGCATTCAAGGGTACTTCTTCTAAGATGAAAGTTACAGTTCCTAAGAAGATGAAATCCAAAACGCTGAGAGCACTGAAAAAGAACCTTCAGAAAGCAAAAATCAGCAAAAAGGCAACTTATAATAAAGTAGCGAAAGTAAAGTAAATAAAAGAATCTCTTGAATAACAGAAGTTCAAGTTGTAACGAGAATCGTCGCATGCTACAATAGGCATGCGGCGATTTTGTTGGGTAAATGTCAGCAAAGCTGAACAGAATCGCGTGCCAAGTCTTACGTGTCAAGCGGATATTCGCAATTGAAGCAGGGGACTTCCTTGATTTGGTTCAATCATAATAACGAAAGAAGGTAACAAAAGTGGAGACACTGAAAAAGTTTGTGAAATATTATGCACCTTACAAAGGTGTGTTTTTTCTGGATTTGCTGTGTGCAGCGATTATCAGTTTTGTGGATCTGGCATTTCCGCAGATCCTTCGCAGTCTGACAAAAACGCTGTTTTTAAAAGATGCAGCTGTGATCTTACAGGCACTGCTTCCTATCGGGGCAGGATTGCTGCTTATGTATGCAATACAGGCATTGTGCAAGTATTATGTGACGTGTCAGGGGCATATGATGGGAGCAAGGATGGAGCGGGATATGCGCCAGGAATTGTTTGAGCATTATGAAAAACTGTCGTTCTCTTATTATAATCAGCATAATTCCGGTCAGATGATGAGCAAACTCGTATCAGATCTGTTTGACATTTCTGAGCTGGCACATCACGGACCGGAAAATCTGTTCATTTCACTGATTAAGATTGTCGGAGCCTTTATCTTCTTATTTTTTATCAACTGGAGACTGGCAGTGCCGCTTCTGTTTCTGGTTGTGCTGATGCTGATCTTTTCCCTGCGTCAGAATCGCCGTATGCAGGCAACGTTCATGGATAACCGACGCAAGATCGGAGATATCAATGCGAGGCTTCAGGATACCCTTTCCGGGATCCGTGTCGTACAGTCTTTTGCAAATGAGGAGATTGAGTGGAAGAAATTTCAGAAGAGCAACGAGGGATTTCTGGCATCCAAAGATGCGAACTATCGTTGTATGGGAAGTTTTATGAGCAGCAACCTGTTTTTCCAGGGACTGATGTATCTGGTGACCCTGGTCTTTGGCGGATGGCTGATCGCACACGGAAAAATGGAAGCAGCAGATCTTGCCATGTATGCTCTGTACATCGGAATCTTCATCAGCCCAATCCAGATCCTGGTTGAGTTGACAGAAATGATGCAGAAAGGCCTGTCCGGATTTCGCAGATTTCTCGATGTGATCGAGACAGAACCGGATATTCAGGATGCCGAAGATGCAAAACCACTGACCAATGTATGTGGTGATGTATCTTATGAAAATGTTTCCTTTCATTATCAGGATGATGAGACACCGGTACTGTCTCATGTCAGCTTTCGGATTCCGGCAGGCAGATCGATTGCACTGGTCGGACCGTCCGGAAGTGGTAAGACCACGATCTGTTCGTTGCTGCCACGTTTTTACGATGTGACGGAAGGAAAGATCACGATTGACGGAAAGGATGTCAGAGGACTGACACTTGAAAGTCTGCGAAATCAGATCGGACTGGTGCAGCAGGATGTCTATCTGTTCTGCGGAACGATCCGGGATAATATCGCTTACGGAAAACCGGAGGCCTCCATGGAAGAGATCGTCGATGCAGCGAAAAAAGCAAATATTCACGATTTTATCATGTCACTGCCGGATGGATACGACAGCTACGTCGGTGAACGCGGAACACGCCTCTCAGGAGGGCAGAAACAGAGAATTTCTATCGCCAGAGTTTTCCTGAAAAATCCGCCGATCCTTATTTTAGATGAGGCAACGAGTGCACTGGATAATGAGAGCGAACGATGGATTCAGAAAAGTCTCGAAGAACTGGCAAAGAACCGCACCACAATCACGATCGCACACCGCCTTTCTACGATCCGCGGGGCAGATCAGATTCTTGTTGTTGCCGATAATGGGATCGCAGAGAGCGGAACACATGAAGAACTGCTGAAAAACTGTGAGGTATATCTTCAGATTGCTAAGTCACAGCTTTCTGAAAAGGAGCTTGGACTTGAGAAATTAGGTTTGGCAGAAGAAAAAGCAGAGAAGGAAACAAATAAGAAAGAAATCCTTTCTACAAAAATTGATGAGAAAGAAAATAACAAATTAAAGAAAAAGTCTGATGACAAGAAGTTAAAACATAAGAAAGGAGGTAAGTAAAATGGCTGAAAATAAAGCAGGAACATCAAACAGAGGCCCAATGGGTGGTCGTGGCCCGATGGGCGGCGGAAGAAGAATGATGCAAGGTGGAGAGAAGGCAAAGAACTTCAGTGGTTCTTTTAAGAAACTCATTCGCTATATTGGAAATTATAAATTTGCGATTCTTGCGGTAATGATTTTTGCGGCAATATCTACAGTATTTTCAGTAGCTGGACCAAAGGTTATGGGAAAGGCAACTACTGCGCTGGCCGAAGGCCTGATGAAAAAGATTGCCGGAACAGGCGGGATTGATTTTACCCGTATCGGAAAGATCCTTTTGCTTACTTTAGGATTGTATCTGACAAGTACAGTGTTTAACTTTTTACAGGGATGGATTATGACAGGAGTAACACAGAAAATCTGTTACCGCCTTCGAAAAGAAATCTCGGAGAAAATTAACCGTATGCCGATGAAGTACTTTGAAAGTCGTACTTATGGTGAAGTTCT
>OOAK01001284.1_pt1 | contig 17854 bp, 13 predicted proteins | sample 1671811 | NCBI WGS metagenome assembly OOAK01 (sample SAMN06348195, study PRJEB24527) | human gut metagenome | biome: human gut; feature: ankylosing spondylitis patient; material: feces | host: Homo sapiens | place: China | collected 2015-10 | reverse complement strand
GCGGCTGCTTCGGCGGCTGCAACTTCTGCGCCATCCAGCTGCATCAGGGCCGCCGGGTCACCAGCCGCAGTGCGGACAGCATCGTGGAGGAAGCCGAGCGCATGACCCACGAGCCGGATTTCAAGGGCTACATCCACGATGTCGGCGGCCCCACCGCCAACTTCCGGTTCCCGTCCTGCCGCGAGCAGATGCTGCGGGGCATGTGCAATGGCGGCAAGCACTGCCTGGCCCCCACCACCTGCTCCCACATGATCGTGGACCACAGCGATTATCTCAAGATCCTGCGCCGGGTGCGGGAGCTGCCGGGTGTGAAGAAAGTGTTCATCCGCAGCGGCATCCGTTTTGATTACCTCATGGCCGACCCGGACGACACCTTCTTCAAGGAGCTGGTGGAGTACCACGTCTCCGGCCAGCTGAAGGTGGCCCCGGAGCACTGCGCGCCCAACACCCTGGCTTACATGGGCAAACCGCCCATCGAGACCTTCAACAAGTTCAAGGACAAGTTCTATGAGCTGAGCAAGAAGGCCGGCAAAAAGCAGTATCTGGTGCCCTACCTCATGTCCAGCCACCCGGGCAGCACCCTGAAGGATGCCGTCTATCTGGCCGAGTACCTTTATAAGAACCACATGCGCCCGGAGCAGGTGCAGGATTTTTACCCCACTCCCGGCACCGTGAGCACCTGCATGTTCTACACCGGCCTCGACCCCTACACCCTCAAGCCGGTGTTCGTGGAAAAGACCCCCGAGGGCAAGGCCCTGCAGCGTGCATTGCTGCAATACTATGAGCCCCGCAACGCCGAAAAGGTGGTCAAGGCCCTGCGGATGACCCACCGGGAGGACCTGATCCCCCTGCTGGTGCCCGCCGAGGGCCGCCGCGCGGTGCAGCGCTCGGCCCGCCGCGCCGACAGCCCGGAGGTGACCATCCACAACGACGGCACCTACACCGTGCGCCCTAACCAGAAGGGCAAGGGCAAGCCTGCCCACGGCCCGAACCGCACCGCCGCCCCTGCCGGGCGTCAGCCCAGCCCGGGTGCCCGCTTTGCGCCGCACTCGGCCCCCGGACACAAACCCAAAAAGAATCAACAGAAAGAGAATACATCGTGGAAAACTGGAACAAAGAAAAAGTGACCCCGAAAAGGAAAACCGGCCTGCTGCAGCGGCTGCTGTCGCTGGCCGCTGCGGCCGCACTGGCCCTGAGCCTTGTAGGCTGTGGTACCTCGGCTGTGGTGCCGGGCGGCAGTGCCGACGTGGTGCCCGACCCTTCCTCTACGGCAGCCAGCGTGGATGCCCCGTTCGAGATGCACTTCATCGACGTGGGGCAGGCGCTGAGCGTGCTGGTGGAATGTGACGGCCAGTTCATGCTGTACGACGGCGGCAACGTGGACGACGGCAGCCTGGTGGTGTCCTACCTGCAGAAGCAGGGGGTGGAAGAGCTGCAGTATGTATTCTGCTCCCACGCCCACGAGGACCATGTAGGCGGCCTGGCGGCTGCGCTGGCCTACTTCCCGGCCAATCATGTATACAGCCCGGTGACGGAGGCCTCCACCAAGTGCTTCCGGGATTTTGTCAAGTACACCCAGCAGCAGGGCCTGCAGGTGGAAGTGCCCGCCGTGGGCACCACCTGGCCCCTGGGCAGTGCTAGCGTGACCATGCTGGGCCCCGTGGCGCAGTACAGCGACACCAACGATACCTCCATCGTGCTGCGCATCGACTACGGTTCCACCAGCTTTCTGCTCACCGGTGACATGGAAAAGACAGCAGAGAGCGACCTTGTGGCCAGCGGTGCCAATCTGAAAGCCGATGTGCTGCAGGTGGGCCACCACGGTTCCAGCACCTCCACCGGCTACGCCTTCCTGAACGCGGTCCTGCCGGAGATGGGCATCATCTCCTGCGGGGTGAACAACAAATACGGCCACCCGCATGAGGAGACCCTGAGCATCCTGCGGGACGCCGGGGTGAACGTCTACCGCACCGACCTGCAGGGCACCATCACCATTGGCAGCGACGGCCAGAACTTCACCGTGGGCACCGAGCGCTTTGTGCCGGACAGTCAGCTGAACCCAACCGACCCGTCGTCCTCCAGCACCGCGCAGCAGGCGTACATCGGCAACGTGAACAGCAAAAAGTTCCACCTGCCCACCTGTCCGAACCTGCCGGCCGAGAAGAATCAGATCCTCTTCTCCAGCTACGACGAGGCCATTGCAGCAGGCTACACGCCCTGCTCCACCTGCATCAAATAAGAGTACTCCCTCAGTCAAACCCTTCGGGTTTGCCAGCTCCCTCTGAGATGGAGCCTTCTGACGGAACCGGGATGTTTCCTGTTGAAAGCGGAACGTTTCCGGACCGTCAAGGCCCCCTCCCCGAGGGGACTGGCACGGCGTGAGCCGTGACGGAGGGATTTTTTGCATTCTCCGGGATTGATAAAATCCCATAGCTGCGGTATACTTAAAATCACTTTATTTCAAAAAAGCAAGGAGGAACCGCAGATGCAGCTGGGGCAGAGCAGGACCCTGCCGGTGGAAAAACCGGAGCTGATCGACCTTGCGCAGGCAGCGCGGTATTTCGGCGCGCGCGGGGAGGCGGACACCGCCACCATGGCCCTGCTGCAGCGCTGCGCCGTACCGTTGCTGGCCGCTGCGACGCCCCGCGCCGTCTGGCTGCGGGCGGAGGTGAAGGCGCTGGCCGAAGCCGGCATCCTGCGGGGCAGCGATGTGATGCGGCATCTGGAGGGCTGCGGGCAGGCCATTCTGCTGGCCGTGACCCTTGGCCCCGGGGTGGACGCCCAGATCCGCCGCGCCGGGGTGGGGGATATCGCCGCCGGTGTAGCGTCCGATGCGCTGGGCAGCGCCCTGGCTGAACAGACCGCCGACGCGGCGGAAGCCGAGCTGCGCCAGCTGGCCGCAGCCGAGGGGACTTACCTCACCGGGCGGTTCTCGCCGGGCTATGGCGACTGGGACATCGCGGTGCAGCCGCTGGTGGCCGCCGCGCTGGACACGGCGCGCCGGGCCGGGCTGTGCGTCACCGATACCAACCTGATGACCCCCCGCAAAAGCGTGACCGCCATTCTGGGGGTCAGCGACCATCCGGTCAAGGGACATCTGGCCGGGTGCGGGCACTGTGTGCTGCGCACCCGCTGCGAATACAGAAAGAGGGGAAAGACCTGTGCAAGTGAGTGAACTTTTCAAGCAGAGCAATACCATCCTGCTGGACGGCGGCATGGGCACCATGCTGCAGGCGGCCGGCCTGAAGCTGGGCGCCCGGCCGGAGGAACTGAACATCACCGACCCGCAGCTCATCGAGGGCATCCATGCTCAGTATGCCGCAGCGGGCAGCCGTATCATCAACGCCAACACCTTTGGCGCGTCGGCCCACAAGCTGGCGGGCAGCGCCTACAGTCTGGAAGAGATCATTGCGGCGGGCATTGCCAACTGCAAGCGGGCCTGTGCGCCCTATGGTGCGCTTGCCGCGCTGGATGTCGGCCCGCTGGGCGAGCTGCTGGAACCCAACGGCACTCTGGCCTTTGAGGATGCCGTGGAGGAATACGCCCGCATCGTGCGGGCCGGTGCGGCGGCCGGGGCCGACCTGATCTTTTTTGAGACCTTCACCGACCTGTACGAGCTCAAGGCCGCGCTGCTGGCCGCCCGGGAAAACTCCAGCCTGCCCATCCTGGCCAGCATGAGTTTTGAAGCCGGCGGCCGCACCTTTACCGGCTGCACGGTGGAGAGCTTCGGCGTCACCGCCCGGGGTCTGGGGGCCAGCGCCGTGGGCATCAACTGCTCGCTGGGCCCCAAGGAGATCTTCCCCATGGCAAAGCGCCTGACCGAGGCCGTGCCCGGCAACTTCCCGGTGTTCGTCAAGCCCAACGCGGGTCTGCCCCGGGCCGACGGCAGCGGCTACGACATTACCCCGCAGCTGTTTGCGCTGGAAATGAAGCCCTACCGGGAGCTGAATCTGTTTGCCGCCGGCGGCTGCTGCGGCACCACGCCGGAGTTCATCCGGCTGCTGAACGGGGTGTTCAAGGGCTGTGTGCCGGGCCGCCCGGCCCACGCCATGCCCTCGGTGCTGTGCACCCCCATGAATTATGTCAACGTGGACGGCATCACCGTGGTGGGCGAGCGCATCAACCCCACCGGCAAAAAGCGCTTCCAGCAGGCACTGCGGGAGAATGATATGAACTACGTTCTGGAACAAGCCGTGAGCCAGGTGGAAGCCGGGGCGCAGGTGCTGGACGTGAACGTGGGTGCCCCCGGCGTGGATGAACCGGCCCTGATGCCGCAGGTGGTCAAGGCCCTGCAGAGCGTGGTCAGCCTGCCGCTGCAGCTGGATTCCTCCAACGTGCAGGCACTGGAAAACGGCCTGCGGGTGTACAACGGCAAGCCCATCGTCAACTCCACCAACGGCGAGCCGGAAAAGCTCAAGGCCATCCTGCCCCTGTGCAAAAAGTACGGCGCGGCCATCGTGGGTCTTGCCATTGACGAGCGGGGCATCCTGCCGGCCGCAGAGGACCGCGTGGCCATTGCCCGCCGCATCACCGAGGCGGCACTGGAAGCCGGCATCCCCCGCGAGGACATCTACATCGACTGCCTGACCCTCACCGCCAGCGCCCAGCAGAAGGATGTGCTGGCCACGGTGCAGGCGCTGGAAGCCTGCAAGAAGGAGCTGGGCGTGCGCACCATCCTGGGCGTGTCCAACATCAGCTTCGGTCTGCCCTGCCGCCCCTACCTGAACACCACCTTTCTCACCATGGCCATGTATGCCGGGCTGGATCTGGCCATCATGAACCCCTCCAGTGAAGAGATGATGGCCGCCGTATATGCCTACAACGTGCTGACCAACCGGGACGCGCAGAGCATGCAGTACATCGAGCGCTACGCAAACCGGGTGCCTGCCTCCACGGCCCTGAAGCAGGCAGCCCAGGCCGCACCTGCGGCGGCAGCTTCCGACGGGAGCGCTGAAATTTCCGGCCCCTATGCGGCGCTGATCAAGTCGGTGGAAAAGGGCCTGAAGGGCGACGCCGCCGCCCAGACCCGCGCCCTGCTGGCCGAAAAGCAGCCGCTGGAAGTGGTGGACGAAGCCCTGATCCCGGCGCTGGACATCGTGGGTGCCAAGTATGAGAAGGGCACTCTCTTCCTGCCGCAGCTGCTGCAGGCCGCCAGCGCCGCCCAGAGCGCCTTTGAGGAGATCAAGACCGCCATTGCCCAGAAGGGCGAGGGCAGCGCCAGCAAGGGCCGCATCGTGCTGGCCACCGTGAAGGGCGACGTGCACGACATCGGCAAGAACATCGTCAAGGTCATTCTGGAAAACTACGGCTTTGAGGTCATCGACCTGGGCCGCGATGTGCCGGTGGAGACCGTGGTGGACACCGTGCGGGAAAAGGATGTGCATCTGGTGGGCCTTTCGGCCCTGATGACCACCACCCTCAAGAGCATGGAGGAGACCATTGCCGCCCTGCATGCAGCCAAACTGGACTGCAAGATCATGGTGGGCGGTGCCGTGCTCACCCCGGAATACGCCGAAAAGATCGGCGCGGACTGGTACGCCAAGGACGCCAAGCGCAGCGCCGACATCGCCAAGGAATTCTTTGGGGTGTGATTCCTGCAAAAACAGGGAAGGAGAAAACCATGAAAAATACGGCTTTCAGCCTGATGACGGCATTGCTGGCAGTGATGAACGAAAGTGAACCGAAAGACCCGTACTATGTGCTGGCGCAGTATTTTTTGTATCACTTCGACCAGCTGCGGGATCTGAACATCTACGACGTGGCGGATGCCTGCTATGTGTCCCGCAGCGGCATCCGGCGGTTCTGCCAGTCCATCGGCTTTGACAACTTTTCCGACCTGAAGGCTGAGGCCGATGAATGGAAGCGCCAGTGCAACTACTTCATCGGCTACAGCGTGCGTCCGGACTACAAGGAATACCTTTCCGGCAGCATCGGGGAGATGATGGAGGAGATCAACCGCATTGCCACTCCCGCTGTACTGGATAAGCTGGCCGAAAGCATTCATGCCAGCCGACATGTGGTGCTCTTCACCTCGGATTTTTCCGGCATGGCGGCTCGCAGCTTCCAGCAGTCTATGGTGGTCATGGGCAAGCTGGTGCAGATCGTGTCCGATGCCCACTATACGCTGGATTATCTGAAAGTGCTGACACCGGAGGACCTGCTCATTACAGTTTCAGCCACCGGCAACTTTGCCACCCTGATGGAGCCAATGGTGCAGAAGGCTGCAGCCTATAAGGTGCTGGTGACGGTCAACCACGCCATAAAAATGTGGAAAAGCTACGATCAGGTGATCTACCTGAGCGAAAAGGACAACAGCGGTGCCCGCACGGTGTATTCCCAGTATGGTATGACCTATTTCTTTGATATCCTGTACAGCCACTATGTAAACAACTACCGGGAGACTGACCTGCTGCAGGGTCCAATTTCTGAACTGCCTTTGTCGGATTCTCAAAAAATGCGGGTGCAAAGATGTGCAGAATGACGGGTAAAACCGTGGAACTGCTCAAAAACAAAAGAATAAATTGTTCAACCATCCAAACGGGGTTCGCATCGCGAACCCCATTTTTTGTCGGAGATGTGTTACGATAGTCCTGCAAAGAATTGGACCCGCGGGGGGTTCTGCGACGGCAGAACAGACTGACAAAGATGGAAAGGATCACACTATGTATTACGGACACAACCCCAAATTCCCGGACAACTTCATGTGGGGCGCTTCCAGCGCTGCCTGGCAGGTGGAAGGCGGAGTCGCCGATGGCGGACGCACGCCGGCCATCATCGACCTGAACTCCAAGACCAAGAAGCCGTTTACGGATAACACCTATGCGGCGGATCACTATCATCACTACAAGGAAGATGTGGCCCTGATGGCAGAGTGCGGTTTCTCCAGCTATCGTTTCTCGCTCAGCTGGTCCCGCATCATCCCTCATGCAGACGGCAAGGTGAACCCCGAAGGCATCGCGTTCTACAATGATCTGATCAATGAGCTGGTGGCCCACAACATCACCCCCATCGTTACCCTGTATCACTACGACCTGCCGGTCTGGGTGGATGAGCTGGGCGGCTGGAAAAGCCGCGACACCGTGGAAAGATTCGAGCACTACTGCCGCGTCTGCTTTGAGAACTTCGGCGACCGGGTCAAATACTGGCTGTCGCTGAACGAGCAGAATATGCAGATCTGCTATGGCAACTGGCTGGGCGTCAGCAAGGGCTGTGACGACTGGTTCAAGGATCAGTGGAAGATCAACCATATCATGAACCTGTGCCATGCCAAGGCTGTCAACGCCTGCCATGAGATGGTGGCGGGCGGCAAGATCGGCCCTGTGCCCGGCTGCGTGCCCATCTACCCGGAGACCTGCCGCCCCGAGGATCAGATCGCTGCTATGAACGCCGAGGAGTTCACCGAGAAGTTCTGGATCGATACCTATGTTTACGGCGAGTACAGCAACTTTATCAAGCACTACTGGAAAGAGAACGACATCGACATCGGAATGCAGCCCGGCGATGCAGAACTGATGAAGAGCGCCAAAATCGATTTCATCGCCGTCAACTGCTACCGCAGCAACGTTGCAAAGTATGCGCCGCATGACGCAAAACAGCAGGATTATCTGCTGAATAAGAACGGCGTCAAGGGCCAGATGGTGTTCCCCGTGGAGCCGGGCCGCTACGCTCTGACCCGCAATCCCTATGTAGAGTACACCGACTGGGATTGGGAGATCGACCCCTCCTGCCTGCGCTATGAGATGCGTTACCTGTGGGATCACTATCACCTGCCCATGATGATCACCGAGAACGGTTACGGCGCCCATGAGACGAAGGACGCCGACGGCCAGGTGCACGATCAGGGCCGCATCGACTACTTGCGGGAGCACATTTATCAGCTGGGCATGGCCATCGAGGACGGCTGCGAGGTCATCGCATACAACCCCTGGTCCTTCACCGATCTGCTGTCCACCGGCAATGGCATGGCAAAGCGTTACGGTCTGGTGTACATCGACACCACCGATGAGGAGCAGAACGCGGCCAAGAGCGTGGAAGAGCTGTCCATGAAACGCATCCGGAAGGATTCCTTCTACTGGTACTCCAAGCTGATCCGTTCCAACGGTCAGGACTGGGGAAAGGAGATGCTGAAATAATGGCAAAGAAAGATTATAAGGCCATGGCGGCCGGCATCATCAAGCAGGCCGGCGGAGCGGACAACATTGTCAGCACGACCCATTGCATGACCCGTCTGCGCCTTGTACTGCGGGATAGATCCAAGTTTGACACCGATGCCGTCAAGCAGGTGCCCGGCGTGCTGAACGTCATCATCCAGAACGGCGAATATCAGGTGGTCATCGGCCAGGATGTCCCTGACCTGTATGAAGAGGTCGTCAAGATCGACGGCATCCAGGCCGGCGGCAGCGTGCAGGACGATGAGGCCGCAGCCAAGGATCTGGCACAGGATCACGGCAACATCGGCAACGCGATCCTCTCCTTCATCGGCGGCACGTTCAGCCCGGTGATCCCGGTGCTGGTGGCAGGCGGCCTGACTGGTGCGGTGCTGTCCCTGCTGACCAACGTGTTCGGCGTCTCGGCGGAGTCTGGCACCTACACCATCTTCTACGCCATCAACCAGGCGACCTTCTACTTCCTGCCCATCTTCATCGGCTTTGCAGCCGCTGCCCGCCTGAAATCCAATGGTTTCCTGGGCGCATTTCTGGGCGCGATCCTGCTGTACTCCAGCATCAACGGTGCCGAAGGTCTGGACTTCTTCGGCATCCCGGTGCAGGCTATCAGCTATAACAGCACCGTGTTCCCGGTCATTCTGGGCGTGCTGTTCATGAGCGTGGTCTACAAGTTCCTGCAAAAGCATATCCCGGTCTTTCTCAAGACCATCGTCGTCCCGCTGCTGACCATGCTGATCACGGTGCCTGTCACCCTGATCGTTCTCGGCCCCATCGGCAACACCGTGGGCACCTGGCTGGCAAACGGTGTTTACGCTCTGTACCAGGCAGTTCCCGCGCTGGCCGTCATGGTCATCGGCATCACCACCCCGCTGATGGTTTTCTTTGGCATGAACAACGCCACCTACCCTGTGGTCTTTGCCCTGATGGCAGCTGTCAACTCTGACCCGCTGATCTGCACTGGCATGGCTCCCGCAAACGTGGCCGTTGGTGGTGCCTGCTTGGCCGCATCCCTGCTGTCCAAGAATGTGGAAGAAAAGTCCGTCAGCGTCTCCGCCGGTATCACCGCTCTGTGCGGCATCACCGAGCCGGGCGTCTACGGTGTGCTGTTCCCCAAGACCTACCCGCTGATCGGCGCTATGATCGGTGGCGGCATCGGTGGTCTATTGGCCGGTATCCTGGGCATGACCCAGTACGTTATCTCCACGCCGGGCTTCATCAGCCTGCCTGCCTACATTGACCCCACCGGTTCCAGTTACAACCTTATCGTCTCGGTCATCGTGATGATTGTGGCTGTGGTCCTGGGATTCGTTGCAACCTACGCACTGGGCAAGCGCGCCGAAGCTAAGAAATAAGCCCCTGCAACAGAAAGAAAAGCAAGATCCCATCTGCAAAGGAAGAGCCGCTGCATCACACAAGAGAACGACGCGGCGGTTCTTCTTTTTTCGGCCCTCACAGGGAAGTGCTGTGGTGGGCCGGTACCGTAAAGTGTGGCCGACAAAGCAAATAAAAACACCTTCCATTGGAGCCGTTCTGCTCCAGTGGAGGGTGTTTTACATTATACGCTTTGTTTTTTCTTAGACTTGTTTGCCAGCTTGTCAACGATCCACGAGGCGAAGAAACCCAGTGCAAGGCCCAGCACAAGGCCGCCCAGCACATCGGTGGGAAAGTGCACATACAGGTACAGCCGGGTAAAGGCGATGAAAGCCGCCAGCACCAGCGCGGGGACGCCCAACTTCCGGTTTTGCAGCCAGAGCGCAAAGGCTGCCGCAAAAGCCGAGGCCGTGTGCCCGGAGGGGAAGGAGTGCCCGTGGGGACGCTTGACCAGAATGGTGATCGCCGTGTTCACGTCGCAGGGGCGGGGCCGGGCGAACAGCGGCTTGAGGATGCAGTCCCCGGCCACCAGATACAGTACCAGCGCCGTGGCCATGGCGCACCCGGCCTTGCGGGTGCGGCGGAACAGCAGCAAAAGCAGCGTGAACGCGATCCAGATCTCACCGTGCTCACCGGCGTAGTTGAGAAAGACGGCCAGCGCATCCAGCACCGGGTTGTGGAACTGCTGCAGCCAGTCCAGAAATGCGAATTCAAACGGCATAAAGAACCTCCTGTCTGTTGGTTCTATGGTAACACATCTTCCGGCCCACCACAACCCGGCAGGCAAAAAACAGGAGTGCAGAAATAAGTTACATCTGTTATATTTTGATGCGATATTACAATTCGGAAAGTAAAAACGCCCGTTCCGACGGCAAAGGCCGGAACGGGCGCAGGATGCGAGAGGATCAGAGGCCCATCTCGGGCAGGGTGGGGTAGCTGTCGATGGCACCGTGCTTCTGTACGCTCAGGCCGCAGAACCGGTTGGAAAAGTCCAGGTACTCCTCCAGCTTTTTGCAGGACAGCTTTTCCAGCTTGTCCACCGTCACGCCGTCCCGGCTCAGCTGCCACAGGAAGGAGCCGATGAAGCCGTCGCCCGCACCGGTGGTGTCCACGGCCCTGACCTTCTGGCAGGGGGCAAAGGCATGGGCGGCGCGGGTGTAGGCGTAGGCCCCCTTGCTGCCGCAGGTGTACAGCACCAGCTGCACGTCCCCGGCAAACAGCTGGGGCAGGGCGGCTTCGATGTCGGCGGTGCCGGTGAGGAACTCCAATTCCTCGTCCGAGACCTTCAGGATGTTGGACAGCGGCAGGAACTGCAGCACGGTCTGGCGCAGCATCTCCCGGTCGGGCCAGAGGGGGAAGCGGAGGTTCGGGTCAAAGCTCACGATCGCACCGGCCTCCCGGGCGGCTCCGATGGCGGCCAGATGGGCGTGGCGCATGGGGCTGTCCACCAGCGAGACGCTGCAGAAGTGCAGGGCAAAAGCGTCGCGGAACCAGGCCAGGTCGATCTGCTCCGGGGCATACAGCAGGTCGGCCGAGGGCTTGCGGTAAAAGCTGAAGGTGCGGTTGCCGTCCTCCTCCAGGCTCACGAAGGCAAGGGCGGTGTTGGCCTTGTCGGTGAACACCAGATGGCTCAGGTCGATGCCGCAGGCTTCCAGCTCCCGTGCGATCTTGTGGCCGAAGGGGTCATCGCCCAGCTGGGTGAGAAAGCTGCTGGCACCGCCCAGACGGGCAAAGGCAGCGCAGACATTGGCCGGTGCGCCGCCGGTGCGCGGGCTGAAGGACGGCACCTCGTCAAAGACGCATCCTACGCGGGACGGGATCATGTCGATCAGCGCTTCGCCGATGGAAAACAGAGTATTGCCGGGCATAGAAAACCTCCAGATCACAAATTGCAGAGTTCACAGGCTGCCCCGGTCAGCTTTATGCTCACGTCGCCGGGGGCAGGGTAGTACCGGGTGCTGAACACTGTGGCTCCCCCGTTCAGGAAAATTTCCAGCGAGGAATTGTCGCCCACCACCCGCAGGCTGCGGCAGGGGGCTGCCAGCCGGGCGCGGCGCACGGTGCGGCCGTCGGCCAGAGCGGGGTCGGTGAAGCGCAGGGTGCAGGTGCAGTCCTGCTCAGTATACACCAACTGCACCCCCTGCGCAACCGTCAGGCAGAAGTCCCCGGCGGGTGCGGCGGTCAGGTCAAAGCGCGGGGCAAGGAACACCTCCTCGCCGCTGGCGGCGTGCAGGGCGGCGGCGCTGCGCTGCGCGTCCAGCTCCGGCACCGGGTTCTGCAGCAGGGTGCCATCCGGCCCGGCCGTCAGCACGCGGGGCACGGTGAAGCAGTGCTGCCAGCCGTAAGCCACGGTGGGCGCGTTGCCGTAGTCGGCGTCCGGCATGCCCATCCAGCCGATCTGGATGCGGCGGCCGTTGCCGTCCACAAAGCTCTGGGGGGCGTAATAATCAAAGCCTGCGTCCAGCTCGTGGAATTCGCTCAGGGTGCAGTCCCCGCGCCAGTCACCGTGGATGGCAAACCAGCCGCAGCCGTAGACGTTCTGGCAGTCGATGCCCTGGGGGGACACCGCCAGATACCACTGCCCGTCCAGACAGAACAGGTCCGGGCACTCCCACATGTAGCCGAAGGGCTCCGGGGTGGTCAGGGTGTTGATGTGGGTCCAGCGGAGCTTGTCGGTGCTTTCCAGCACCAGCACTTCGCCCTTGTCCTCCAGCGTGCGGGCACCCAGCACCATGTAGTACCGGCCTTCGTAGGCGAACACCTTGGGGTCCCGCACATGGCAGGTGAGCCCGGCGGGGTAGTCGCGGTTAGTCAGCAGGCACTGCTTGCTGTCGAGGGTCACGCCGTCCTTGCTGACGGCCAGGCAGACATTGTGCCCGCGGCCCTCTTTGATGTAATCGAAATTGCCGGGGTGCTTGACGTTGCCGGTGTAGTAGAGGTACATGGTGCCATCCTCCACCAGGGCCGAGCCGGAGTAGGCACCGTGGCAGTCAAAAGGCTCGTCCGGATAGAGCATCACCGGCAATTGCTCCCAGTGGAGCAGGTCGGTGCTCACGGCGTGGCCCCAGTGCTTGACCCCGCCGTTCACGTCGAAGGGGCCGTACTGGAAGAATGCGTGGTACTGCCCGCCGTAGACGCACAGACCGTTGGGGTCGTTCAGCCAGCCCACCGGGGGCTGCAGGTGGAACCGCTGGCGGTGGGGGTCGGCGGCAACGGTTTCCTTGCCCAGCGACTCCACCAGAGGCACCAGCTTTTTCAGGTCGCGCTGGAGTGCGTTCATGCCTTGACCTCCTCAGGACTCCAGATGGCCCAGGTCACGGCGAAGGACACGCCGAAGGAGATGGCCATCATGATGATGTACTGCAGCGGCATGTGCAGGTGCAGCAGGATGCCGAAGATGCCGGTGACGCCGGTGCCGGTGGCACCCAGCCCTACGATGCTGGCGTACCATGCGCCGCAGGCACCGCCCAGCAGGCCGCCGATGAAGGGCTTGAAGTAGCGTAGGTTCACGCCGAAGATGGCAGGCTCGGTGATGCCCATGCAGGCGGACAGGGCAGAGGGCAGGGCCATGGACTTGACCTTGGTGTCCTTGCTCTTGAGGGCCACGGCCAGAGCGGCACCGCCCTGTGCCACGTTGGCGGCGCTGGCCAGCGGCAGCCAGTAGGTATAGCCGTAGCGGGCCAGCTGGCCCAGGTCGATCAGGGTGTACATGTGGTGGATGCCGGCCACGACGGTGACCGCGTACAGGCCGCCCATGATGAAGGAGCCGATGCCGTAGGGCAGGGTGATGAGGGTCTGCACGCCGGTGATGATGCCGTTTTCCAACTTGGTGAACACGGGGCCGATGGCGGCCAGGGTCAGGTAACCGGTGACGAACACGGACACCAGCGGGGTGACGAACAGGTCAAACATGGCGGGCACCACCTTGTGCAGCCGCTTTTCGATCTGGCACATGAGCCACACGGCGATGATGACCGGGATGACGTGGCCCTGATAGCCCACCAGCGGCACCGCGTACAGGCCGCCGAACACCGGCTGCATCACGTTGACGCCGTTGGAAACGGTCCAGGCGTTCTGCAGGTCGGGGTGGATCATGATCATGCCGATGACTGCACCCAGATAGGGGTTGCCGCCGAATACCTTGGCGGCGGAGTAGGCGATGAGGATGGGCAGGAAGGTGTAGGCCGTATTAGAGAACAGCTTGGCGAACACATACACCGAGCCGGTGGTGTCGATGTTCAGGAAACCGTTGTTCACCATGAAGTTCAGCGCTTCCATGATGCCCATCAGGAAGCCGGAAGCCACGATGGCGGGGATGATGGGCACAAAGATGTCGCCCAGGGTCTTGATGGCTCGCTGATACCAGGGTGCCTTGGCGGCGGCCGCCTGCTTCACGTCCTCCTTGCTGCCGCCCTCGATGCCGGCCAGCTGGATGAACTCGTCGTATACCTTGTTCACCGTGCCGGTGCCGAAGATGATCTGCAGCTGGCCCTGTGCCTCAAAAACGCCCTTGGCGCCCTCGGCGTTTTCCAGCTCCTGCTTGTTGACCTTTGCGTTGTCTGCGATGACCAGACGCAGGCGGGTGGCGCAGTGTGCGGCCGACAGGATGTTGTCCTTTCCGCCGATGCAGTCCAGGACCTGTTGTGCTGCGTGTTTGTAATCCATAGTGCACTTCTCCTTTGCTTGATGCTTCCTCTTCCAAAGACCGACCACTGTGTTGTAATCGGTTTCACTGGCATGATTATACGATAATCAGCGCAATATTTCCATTCGCAGAGGGCATAAAGTTGGGATGCGTTCTGTTATTGATTTCACATGGTTTCATATCGCTCAGTCCCCCGTGCTCTCCCGGCAGACCAGCTCATACCCCAGCATCTGGCTGCGGGGCACGGTGTGGGGGTCGTTGAGCAGGTCCATCAGCAGGGCGGCGGCGTCCCGGCCGGAGGTCTTGTAGTGCAGGTGGGCGCTGGTCAGAGGCACAAAGGCATTGCGCCCCACACTGCTGTCGCCTACGGCGGCGATCATCACATCCTCCGGGATGCGGATGCCTGCCTCCCGGCAGTACTGCATGGCACCCAGAGCAATGGCGTCGGTGGCGCAGAACAGGCAGTCGATGCGGGGGTCGCTGCCCAGCAGACGGGCGGCCTGCTCGTAGCCGGACGCGGTGCTGAACTTTGCCACCGCCATGCGCTGGAGGCGCACCGGCAGCCCGGCGTCCTTCACGGCGGCTTCAAAACCTGCCCGGCGCTGCTGCCCGGCGGCCTTGTCCAGCAGGGTGACCCCGATGTAGCCCGGGGCATGGCAGCCCTTGGCCAGCATGTGGGCCGTGGCAGCCTGTGCCGCGCCAAAGTCGTCGTGGTACACGCTGCAGCAGCCCGGAAACTGCTGCCCCAGCACCACCAGCGGCACATGCATCCGCTCCAGCACGGCCTTGTGCTCCGGGGTGTACACGGTGGCAATGAGCAGGATGCCGTCCACCGTGTGGCGGCACAGGGTGTCCAGGGCGCGGAGTTCCTTCTGCGGGTCGTTGGCGGTGTTGATGAGCAACAGCTGGTAGCCGGATTCTTCCAGCACGCTGCCGATGCCCTCCACGATGCGGGGGCAGCTGTCGCTGGACAGTTTGGGCAGGATGACCCCCACCTGCCGGGTGCGGCGGGTGCGCAGCATCTGGGCCTGTATGCTGGGGTGGTAGCCGGTGGCTTCCACAGCGGCCTCGATGCGTGCCCGCTTGTCGGCACTGAGGTAGCCGCCGTTGAAGTAGCGGCTCACCGCCGCCTTGGATACACCGGCATACTGGGCAAATTCGGTGATGTTCATGAAATGCCTCCTCATTTTTCTGCGCTGCAGGGCGGTTTTGGAATTGACTTGACGCGCTGGGTGTGCTACAATACCGCTTTGTGTATGACAATTTCCGGGAAAAAGGGAAAACCAAGATGAATCTGACAAAGCAGTTCTTTAAATATGTATCGCAGAATATTTTCGGTCTGCTGGGCACGTCCTGCTATATTCTGGCCGATACCTATTTTATCTCGCAGGCGGCGGGCACCGACGGCGTGACCCTGCTCAACCTCTGCCTGCCCATCTACAACTTCATTTTTGCCATCGGTTCCATGATCGGTCTGGGTGCGGCCACCCGCTACGCCATCCTCCGCGCACAGGGCGAGGAGCGGGCGGCACAGCGGTATTTCTCCAATGCCGTCTTTTGCGCCTGCCTGCTGGCCGTGCCCTTTGTGCTGGTGGGCATCTTCTGCCCCGGCACACTGCTGCGGCTCATGGGCGGCGATGCCGGCATCGTGGCGCTGGGCATCCCCTATGCGCGCATCTTTCTGCTGTTCACGCCCTTTTTTATGTGCAACTACATCGTGTCGGCCTTTGTCCGCAACGACGGTGCGCCCTCGCTGGCCATGGTGGCCACGCTGAGCGGCAGCCTGTTCAATGTGGTGTTCGACTACATCTTCATGTTCCCCATGGGGCTGGGGCTGGCCGGTGCGGCACTGGCCACCGCCGTTTCGCCGATACTCAGCATCGCCATCTGCAGCCGCCACTTCTTCCAAAAAGACAACACGGTGCAGTTCGTGCGGCAGCTGCCCTCGGCAAAGCTGCTGGGGCAGAGCTGCCAGCTGGGCATCTCCGGCTTTGTGGGGGAGATGTCCTCCGGCGTGACCACGACGGTGTTCAACTTCCTGCTGCTGGGTCTGGCCGGGAATGTGGCCGTGGCGGCCTACGGCGTCGTGGCCAACTTTGCGCTGGTGGCCACCGCCATTTTCAACGGTGTGGCCCAGGGTGCCCAGCCGCTGGTGAGCCGCTGCTACGGCCACAGTGACCGCGCCGGAGCCCGGAAGCTGCTCATTCTGGGCAGCTGCACCGCGCTGGCACTGGCCGCCGCGCTGTACGCGGTGGTGTTCGGCATGACCGATACGCTGGTGGGCTGGTTCAACAGTGAAAGCTCGGTGCAGATGGCCCGGTTTGCCCACAACGGCATGCGGCTGTACTTCGTGGGCTACTTCTTTGCCGGGTTCAACATCGTGGCGGCGGGCTACCTGAGCGCCACCAACCGCCCGGTGGAAGCCTCGGTCACCTCCATCTGCCGCGGCGTGGCGGCCATTGTGGTCTGCTCGCTGGTGATGAGCGCCCTCTTTGGCATGAACGGCGTGTGGGCGGCCTTCCCGGCATCGGAGTTGCTGACGGCGCTGCTGACCCTGTTTTTGCTGTTGCGCCCCAAGCCGCAACCTTAAATAAACAGCTCCTGCTCTCGCTGGGCCTCCTGGGGGGACAGCCCGGAGTGGATGGAATGACCGGCCAGTGTCCGCCATTGTGCGGGGGACTGGCCGGTTTCTTTTTTGAACACCCGGCACAGGTAGTTGGCCCCGGAAAAGCCGCACAGGCTGGCCACCACGTCCAGCGTGTACTCCCGGTGCAGCAGCAGCCGCTGGGCGGCTTCCACCCGCACCCGGGTCAGATAGCGCCCCGGCGGGATGCCCAGCGCGGCGGTGAAGGTGCGCACCAGATGGCTCTTGGACACCCCCAGCCGCTCGCTGAGCTCCTCCACGCCGTACAGGCCCGCGTAGTTGGCCCGGATGTCCGCGATGGCGGCCTGCACCAGCGGCGGCAGGGCCGGGGCGGCGCTGTCGGCGTCGGCCAGCTCACACAACAGGGCAAAGGCCAGCTGGCTGCGCACCCGGCCCGGCAATTCCTGCTCCGAGGCAAGGCGGTCCAGCAGCTCGGCGGCGGCGGGGCAGGTCTCGCCCCGGGCCAGAAAAGGCAGCTCGTGCAGCCCGGCCAGAAACTGGGCGCTGGCCTGCCCGGTGAGCTGGACGCACAGCAGGTGGCAGCTGCCCTCCGGCTCCAGCACCAGCGGGGCGCGGCTCAGCACCAGATGCCCGGCCGGGACGCTCTGGGGCGGCAGCAGCAGCGCAGCCCCGGCGGGCAGGGGCCCGGCCGAGGGCACACTGGCGGTGCACCGCCCGCTGGAAACAAGGCAGACCCACAGCCCGTCGCCGATCAGGGTGAGAGGCGCGCAGGGCTGCACGTCCTGCACCTGACCGGGCGCGGCCACGGCATTCCAGTCAAACAGCAATATCCGACACCTCAAATCAATAAAATGCTATTTTATATCACAAAATAATCTGTTATTATAATACCAACGAACCGAAGCGCCGTCAAGGGCGCTGCAAACACAAGATTATGGAGGCAAACGATTATGGCTTCGATTAGCTGCCAGCACATCTATAAGATCTACCCGGGCGCTACCGCTCCTTCCGTCACCGACTTCAACCTGGAGATCCAGGATAAGGAATTCATCATCTTCGTCGGCCCCT
>OOAK01001265.1_pt1 | contig 18164 bp, 12 predicted proteins | sample 1671811 | NCBI WGS metagenome assembly OOAK01 (sample SAMN06348195, study PRJEB24527) | human gut metagenome | biome: human gut; feature: ankylosing spondylitis patient; material: feces | host: Homo sapiens | place: China | collected 2015-10 | reverse complement strand
CCTGGCGTCCTCGACGATCAGGTCGCGCACGGCCTCGACGGCCTTCGCACCCTTGAGGCCGCCGACGATCTTCCTGACCTCGTCTTCGTCGACCTTGGTGGGGATCACGGTGTTGAGCGCCTTGAACAGGCCCTCCCAATCCCAGTCCTTCGGTTTCTCGGATCCCTTGTTGGCACCCTTGATGTAGGACTCGACGGTGTCGGAAATGAAACGCAGGATGTCCTTGTGGATGTCTTCGCCCTTGAGCACGGCCTGACGCTCGGAGTAGATGACGGTACGCTGCTTGTTCATCACGTCGTCGTACTTCAGCACGTTCTTACGAATCTCGTAGTTGCGGGATTCGACGGCCTTCTGTGCGGTGCGCACGCCCTTGGTCACGGACTTGGCCTCGATCGGCTGGCCTTCCTCCATGCCCTTGGCCATGACCTGGGCCACCAGCTGGGTGTTGAACAGACGCATCAGATCGTCTTCCAGCGACAGGTAGAAGCGGGACTCGCCTGGATCGCCCTGACGGCCGGAACGACCGCGCAGCTGGTTGTCGATTCGACGGGACTCGTGGCGCTCGGTGCCGAGCACGTACAGGCCGCCCAGCTCCTTGACCTCCTCATGCTCGTCCTTGACCTGGGCCTTGATCTCGTTCAGGGTGCCCGGCCAACGCTTCTCATACTCTTCCGGGGTGTCCTCCGGAGAGTAGCCCTCGGACTTCAGCTTGGCGTCGGCAAGGAACTCGACGTTACCGCCGAGCATGATGTCGGTACCACGGCCGGCCATGTTGGTGGCCACGGTGACGGCTCCCTTGCGGCCGGCGACGGCGACCACGGCGGCTTCCTTCTCATGCTGCTTGGCGTTCAGGACCTGGTGAGGGATCTTGGCCACGTCGAGCAGGGTGGAGACCACTTCGGAGCTTTCCACGGAAGCGGTACCGAGCAGCACCGGCTGGCCCTTGGCGTGACGCTTGGCCACGTCCTTGACGATGGCGGCCAGCTTCTCCTTCTTGGTGCGGTAGATGAGGTCGTCCTGGTCCTTGCGGATCATCGGCTTGTTGGTCTTGATCGGCAGCACGCCCAGCTTGTAGGTGTTCATGAACTCGGCGGCCTCGGTTTCGGCCGTACCGGTCATGCCCGCGAGCTTGTCGTACATACGGAAGTAGTTCTGCAGGGTGATGGTGGCGAAGGTCTGGTTCTCAGCCTTGACTTCCACGTTTTCCTTGGCTTCGATTGCCTGGTGCAGACCTTCGTTGTAACGACGACCCGGCAGGATACGGCCGGTGTGCTCGTCGACGATGAGCACCTCGCCCTGGGTGACGACGTAGTCCTTGTCACGCAGGAACAGTTCCTTGGCCTTGATGGCGTTGTTGAGGTAGCCGATCAGGGCGGTGTTGGCCGGCTCATACAGGTTGTCGATGCCGAGGAAGTCCTCGACCTTGGTGATGCCCGGGTCCAGGATGCCGACGACCTTCTTCTTCTCGTCGACGTCGTAGTCCTCGTCGCGGGTGAGCTTCAGCACCAGCTTGGCGAACTGACGGTACCAGCGGGTCACGTCGCCTTCGGCCGGGCCGGAGATGATAAGCGGGGTACGGGCCTCATCGATGAGGATGGAGTCCACCTCATCGACGATGGCGTAGGTGTGGCCGCGCTGGACCATGTTGTCCTTATAGGTCACCATATTGTCGCGCAGGTAGTCGAAACCGAACTCGTTGTTGGTGCCGTAGGTGATATCGGCATTGTAGGCACGGCGGCGGCTGTCGCCGTCGATGCCCTGCACGATGAGGCCGACCGACAGGCCCAGCCAGCGGTAGAGCTTGCCCATCCACTCGCTGTCGCGCTTGGCCAGATAGTCGTTGACGGTGACGATGTGGACGCCTTCGCCGGTCAGGGCGTTCAGGTAGGCGGGCAGGGTGGCCACAAGGGTCTTGCCTTCACCGGTCTGCATCTCAGCGATGGCACCGCGATGCAGGGCGATGCCGCCGGTGACCTGCACCGGGAAGTGCTTCATGCCCAGCACACGCCAGGCGGCCTCGCGGCAGACGGCAAAGGCATCGGGCAGGATATCGTCCAGCGTCTCGCCGCCGGCCAGACGCGCCTTCAGTGCGGGGGTCTGGGCCTGCAGGTCGGCATCGGACAGTGCCTGGTATTTGGGTTCCAGGGCCAGCACCTTTTTGGTGATCGGGTTGATCTTTTTCAGCTCCCGGTCCGAGAAGGTACCGAAGATCTTTTCAGCTAGGGACATTCTTACACCTCATCTATTGAAATCTGGGCGGAGACCGCCCGGCAGGGGGAGTTCATCATACAGTTATATGATACACCAAAGCAGAAAACCCGTCAAACCCACAGGCCTCGTTTTGGGCCATTTTCCAATGAATTTTCTGTAAAATCAACAAAAAGGCCGCTGAAAACTCCCTTCGTCATCGCTGGCGCGATGCCACCTCCCTCAACGAGGGAGGCTTTCACAGCGTTCCGGCACATCAAGGCTCCCTCTTGGAGGGAGCTGGCACGGCGAAGCCGTGACGGAAGGAGTATCCAGCAGCCTTTTATTACAATAGCAATGCCCCCGAATGCGGCAGGCCGTCGGCCCAGAGGGAGCGCAGGCGCTGGGGCAGCGCGTAGAAGTTGCCGCCCGTGTACACCCATGCCCCGACGGTGCAGAGCGCGGCCAGCACGACCAGCACCAGCAGAACCACCAGCACCCGCCGGGCGCGGCGGGGCCTGCGGGCAGGTGGGGCCGCTTCCGGCTGGGCCGTCCGGGCGGCCTTGCGGGCAGGCAGAAAGCCGGTGCCTGCGGCCTGCGGCAGGTCACAGGCTGCGCGGCGGATCATGTCCAGCAGCCAGAGGGCAGGCCTGTCCGCCAGCGGGACCGTGCGCAGCCAGCAGCCTTTTTTGCAGCTGAGCACCAGCACGCAGTCCCCTTCCCGCTCGGCGCACCCGGCGGCAAGGTCACAGCCCACCACCCGGCGGGCCGCCTGCGCTTTTGCCAGCGCACGGCGCACCGGGTCGGTGGTGTCGGCGGGCAGATGCGCTGCCGCCTGCTGCTCGATCTTTGCACCGGTCTTGGGGTGGGCATAGCTCAGCGCCCCGAAGTCAAAGACCCGTTCCGCCCCGGCGATGGTCTCCAGCCGGGCCTCCAGAAGGGTCCCGGCGGCAGCATCCGAACAGATGAGGAGTCGGTCGTGCCGTTCCAGTTCCTGCACGGCGGCCTCGGCCAGCGTGGTCTCCCCGGCCCCGTACAGGTCGGCGGAAAACTTCTCCCGCAGTGCCTGCGCGGCCTTTTTCAGGCCCGCCGGGTTCTGGGCCGAAAGCGCCACCAGAGTCTCCGCGCCCCGGCTCTTCCAGCGGGCCTCCGCCTTCCACTGGGGCGAAAACCCGCCCGCAGCCTCTTTCACGGCGGCGTCCGGCACTCCGAACAGCCGCAGCACACATTCGGCCTTCTTCTCTTCTGTCAATGCTGCTCACCCCTGCGTGTTATTCGCTCAAGAATGCCGCGTCCAGCGCATCGAGCACGGCCGTGTCGTGCTGCTGGGCTGCGGTCAGGGGCTTTGTGCCTGCGGGGGTCCTGCCCTGCGCCAGACGCAGCACCAGTTCCAGTGCAGCCTGCGCAGCGCGGGCGCGGACCAGTGCGCGGTCCGGACGGGAGACGAAGAGCTTCTTCACATACACAGTCTTGCCGCGGGCCGCACCCAGATAGACAGTGCCCACCGGGCGGACGGCATCGCCGCCGGTGGGGCCTGCTACGCCGGTCACGCTGACGGCGATGTCCGAGCCGGACGCCTTCGCCGCGCCCAGCGCCATCTGCGCGGCCACCGGGGCCGACACCACATTGTATCGTGCGATGACGTCCGGGTCCACGCCGACGAGCTTCGCCTTCGCCTGCTCCCAATAGGTCACAAAGCCGTAGCCGAACACCTCGCTGGAGCCTGACACTGCGGTGATGCGCTCTGCGATCATGCCGCCGGTGCAGCTCTCGGCGGTGGAGACGGTGAGTCCCTTTTCCTTCAGGGTGCGCACCACCGTCTCTTCCAGCCCGGCCACATCCTCATCATACACCGCATCGCCCAGCAGATCGTAGAACTTCCTGGCGTATGCGCGGCACATTTTTTCGCCGTCCTCGTCGGAGGCGGCACGGGCCGTGATGCGGATCTCGCATTCGCCGGTCTTGCAGTAGATGGCGGCGGTGGGGTTGGCATGATCCAGCAGGTCCCGCACCTGATATTCCAGATTGCTCTCGCCGCCCAGCACCCGCAGGGTGATGGAGTGCAGGGTGCAGTTCTGGCGTTCCAGCAGCAGCGGGCGGATGCTCTCCGTCCACATGGCCTTCATCTCACTGGGGACGCCCGGCATCAGAACGGCGCAGCGGCCGTCCTGCTCGAACCAGGCACCGGGGGCGGTTCCATGGTGGTTGACGATCTTCCGCCCGTGCACGGGCACCATGGCCTGCTTGCGGTTGTTGGGGGTCGTCTCGCGGCCGGAGCGGGCAAAGTAGCGGGTGATCTTCGCCCACTCTTCTTCGTCAAAGGCCAGCGTATCGCCGTAGCAGGCCGCCACCGTCTCCTTGGTCAGGTCGTCTGCTGTGGGGCCTAAGCCTCCGGTGAAGACCAGCAGGTCACACCGGGCCTTGGCCTCGTTGACGAAGTCCGCCAGACGGCCCTGGTTGTCACCGATGGTGCTCTCCCGCTGCACGGTGATGCCCAGGTCGGCCAGTTCCCGGCTCAGATACTGGGCGTTGGTATTCAGGATGTTGCCGAGCAGCAGCTCAGTGCCCACACTGATGATCTCTGCGGTCATGCGGCATCACCCCTCAAACTCGATCTCGTCGGTGATCCGGATGCGGATGCGCTCGGTGTTCTCTGCCGCTTCGGCTTCCAGTGCAGCCAGACCCGGCATGGCGGCTTCGGCGGTCAGGATCTCGTCCAGCTCCGGGCGGATCTTCGGGTGCGGCGGAGTGAAGATGGTGCAGCAGTCCTCATAGGGCAGGATGCTGGTCTCAAACGTGCCGATGTGGCGGGAGGTCTCGATGATCTCGGTCTTGTCCATGCCGATGAGGGGGCGGAGGATGGGCAGGTCCTGGGCCGCATCGGTGCATTGCAGCGCCTTGACGGTCTGGCTGGCCACCTGCGCCAGGCTCTCGCCGGTGATGAGGGCCTCGCTGCCCTGCTTTTGGGCGATGCTGTTGGCGATGCGCATCATGCTGCGGCGCATCAGCACCGTGAACAGCACATCGGGGGCGTTGTCCCGGATGTACTCCTGCGGCCGGGTGTAGGGCACCACGAAGAGGTTGGTGCTGCCGGTGTAGGGCGTGATCTTCTGGGCCAGTGCCTTAACTTTGAGTTTTGCGCGTTCCGAAGTATACGGAGGGGACGCAAAATGGATGTGATCCAGCGCCAGACCGCGCTTTGCCATCCGGTACGCAGCCACCGGGCTGTCGATGCCGCCGGAGAGCATGTTCAGAGCGCGGCCGGAAGTCCCCACGGGCAGACCGCCCTCGCCGGGGATCTTCGGGCCGTGGATGTAGGCACCGTAATCGCGGATCTCCACGATGACCTTGAACTGCGGGTTGTGGACATCCACCTTGAGGTAGTTGTGTTTGCCCAGCAGATACGCGCCCAGCTCCCGCATCAGTTCGGGGCTGGTCATGGGGTAGGTCTTATCCGAGCGGCGGGCCTCCACCTTGAAGGTCCTGATGCCGTGCAGGCTGCCGCCGAGATAGTCCTCAGCGGTCTGACAGATGGTGTCAAAGTCCTTCTCGCAGACCACCGCGCGGCTCAGTGCGGCCAGACCAAAGACGGTGCGCACCCGGTCGAATGCGAGGTCCATGTCGATGTCCTCTTCCTCCGGCTCCATATAAAAGGTAGACTGGGTGCAGTAGACCTTGAATCTGCCCACGGTCTTGAGCCGGTACCGCAGGATCTTCATCATGGCCGACTCGAACTGGTTGCGGTTGAGGCCCTTCAGGGACATCTCGCCCTGATAGCCCATAATGATCTCTCTCATATATTATCTCCTTATTCTCTGCAAATGCTTCATGCCGTCCTCAAAGCGGTTGAGGAAGGCATCCACATCTTCGGGGGTGTTGTCTGCACAGAAGGACACCCGGATGGCCGTGTCGATGGCCAGCGGGCTGCGGCCCATGGCCGCCAGCGTATGGCTGGGCTGGCCCCGCCCGCAGGCACTGGCCGACGAGACATAGATCTGCTCCTCCGCCAGAAACGCCAGCATCGTCTCGCTCTTGATGCAGTTCTCACTGAAGTTCAGCACCTCCGGCACGGCGCTGTCCGGGCTGTTGATCTCCACTTCGGGGAAGGCTTTCAGCCCCTCGCGCAGCTGCTGGTTCAAGGCGCGGACGGCGGTGTCCCGACTCTTCATGTTCTTCGAAAGGCGGCTGACCGCAGCGGCCAGACCCACCGCGTAGGGCAGGTTCTCGGTGCCGGGGCGCTTCTCACGCTCCTGCTCGCCGCCAAGGTAGGGCGGCTGGAACGCCTGTGCCAGACTGTCGCTGAGGTAGAGCGCCCCCACGCCCTTGGGCGCGTGGATCTTGTGGCCGCTCACCGCCAGCGTGTCGATGTTGGCCAGCTTGATGGGGACCCGCATCCACGCCTGCACCGCGTCCACATGGACGAGGGTGCGGCTGTTCTTCCGCTTGACCTCGGCGGCCAGGCGCTCGACCTCGTTCCGGGTGCCGATCTCGTTGTTGACCATCATGCAGGCCACGAGGATGGTGTTCCTGTCCACATGCGACAGCATCTCGTCGATGTCCAGCGTACCGTCCGGGCGGGGGGCCACGACCGTGACGTCATAGCCCATCGCGGCCAGCCGTTCCAGCGGCTTTTGCACACTGGGATGTTCAAAACCGGACACCACGATGCCCTTGCCGAACTTCCGGGTCAGCGCCGCGCCCAGCAGGGCCATGTTGTTGCCCTCGCTGCCGCAGGAAGTGAAGTACAGCTCCCGCGATTTGCAGCCCAGGCTCCGGGCCACCACGGCGCGGGCCGCGTTCAGGGCTTCTTCGCTCCGGGCACCGGGGGCGTACAGGGACGACGGATTCGCCCAGTGCTCCCGCATGGCCCTGTCGATGACATCCGCCACGTCCGGGGCCACGATGGTGGTGGCGGCGTTGTCCAGATAATGCAATTCAGGATTTTGCAGCATAAGATTCGATTCCTGCTTTCTTTGCTTGCCGTCGGCAGAGCGTTCTGCCCTGAACCGACGTTTTCTCATAATAAACCAGAATAATTATAGCACAAACCCTGCCCTAACGCAAAGGATTTGCGGCATGGCTTGCGCCGGGGCCTGCCATGCTGTATAATGAAGAAAATGAGCTACAGAAAGCAGGGTGTTTTATGGCCGATTATCAGGAATACCGCCGCCGGATCCTCCGCAAGCGCTGGTTCCGGACCTTCTCCGTTGCAGGGCTGCTCTTCCTGCTGGTGTTGGTGAGCGTTGTGGGTATACTGTGGAAACGGCTCCACCGAGAGCAATCCCCCGCCGCCGTGCAGGGGCCGACTATCTTCCAGCAGGAGCTGCAGGGCAGCGAGTGGAACACCGTCAACTACACGCCCGCCCGGCGGCTGGCGGTACAGCTCAGCGCCGACGGCACCACCGCCATGGATTTCCGTCTGGCCGCACTGGCCGAAAGCCCGGCCGTGGACCGCAGCTATTTCAACGACGCCTGTTTTCTGGGCGACAGCCTGACGCAGGGGATGCAGATCTACAGCACCGGCCTGCCGGAAGCCTCCTTCTGCGCCTATAAAGGCATCGGCCCCAACGCCGTGGTCAACAGCACCACCTGCACCCGCCGGGACGGCGTCCAGGAGATCCCGATGGAGGTCCTGACGGCCCAGCAGCCGAAGGTGCTCTACATCCTGCTTGGCACCAACGTGCTCAACCGGGACGGCGATTATTCCAGCTTCCTCACCTACTACCGCCTCATGCTGGACATGATCGCACAGGCTCTGCCCAACACGCAGATCTACGTCCAGTCCATCACGCCGGTGCGGCCGGAAGTCCGGGCCTCTCACCCCGGCCTCTACAAAGAGCGCCTGTGCGAGATCAACGACGAGCTTTCCGCCATCGCGCTCGAAAAAGGCTGCGCCTTCCTCAACCTGTGGGAGACCCTGGCCGACGAGAACGGCGACCTGAAGGCCGAATATGCCCAGAACGACGGTTACCACGTCAAACCCGAAGGCTACACCGCCTGGGTCGATTACCTCCGCACCCACACTATCAACCCCGGCGTGACCTCCGCTGCGGCATGATACGATTACAAAAAAGGAAGGCTCCCCCGGCGGTTGTCGAGGGAGCCTTCCTTTTTTGTGCAAAATCAGAACAGCCCTGTGATCTTGCCATCGGCATCGACGTCGATGTTGACGGCGGCGGGCTTCTTGGGCAGGCCAGGCATGGTCATGATGTTGCCGCAGATGACCACCACGAATCCGGCACCGGCAGCAAGGCGGACCTCGCGCACCTCCATCGTGAAGCCGGTGGGCGCAGCCAGGAGCTTGGCGTTATCGCTGAAGCTGTACTGGGTCTTGGCGATGCAGACGGGCAGGTCGCCATAGCCCAGCTCGGTCAGCTCGGCCAGCGTCTTGCTGGCGGCGGCGCTGAAGTTCACATCGTCCGCACGGTAGATCTTTCTGGCGATGGCCTTCACCTTGTCCTTGAGGGGCATATCCAGCGGGTAGACATACTGGATGGAGCGGTCTTCCAGGATCTCCAGCACCTTCTCGGCCAGTGCCTTGCCGCCCTCGCCGCCCTTGGCGAAGACCTCGCTCAGCACGCAGGGCACGCCCTGCTCAGCGCAGACCTGCTCCACATACGCCTGCTCTTCGGGGGTGTCGGTCGGGAACGCATTGATGGCGACCACCACCGGCAGGCCGAAGCCGTTCTTCAGGTTGTCGATGTGGCGGACGAGGTTGGCCGCACCGGCCTTGACAGCTTCGAGGTTGGGCTGGTTCAGGTCAGCCTTGGCAACGCCGCCGTGGCTCTTGAGGGCGCGGACGGTCGCCACCAGCACACAGGCGCTGGGTGCGATGCCCGCATAGCGGCACTTGATGTCCAGGAACTTTTCTGCGCCCAGGTCGGCACCGAAACCGGCCTCGGTGATGACATAATCGGCCAGCGAGAGGCTGAGCTTGGTGGCCATGACGCTGTTGCAGCCGTGGGCGATGTTGGCAAAGGGGCCGCCGTGGATGATGGCGGGGTTGTTTTCCAGCGTCTGAACGAGGTTCGGGTCCAGCGCATCCTTCAGCAGGGCGGTCATGGCACCGGCGGCGCCGATCTCGCCCGCCGTGACGGGCTTGCCGTCGTAGGTGTAGGCGCAGACGATCTTGGCCAGCCGCTCCTTCAGGTCGGAGATGCTGGTGGCCAGGCAGAAGATGGCCATGACCTCGCTGGCGACGGTGATATCAAAGCCGTCTTCACGCGGAGTGCCGTTGACCTTGCCGCCCAGGCCGTCCACGATGAAGCGGAGCTGGCGGTCGTTCATGTCCATGCAGCGCTTCCAGGTGATGCGGCGGGGGTCGATGTTCAGCGGGTTGCCCTGCTGGATGCTGTTGTCGATCATAGCGGCCAGCAGGTTGTTGGCGGTGCCGATGGCGTGCAGGTCCCCGGTGAAGTGCAGGTTGATGTCCTCCATGGGCACCACCTGTGCGTAGCCGCCGCCGGCTGCGCCGCCCTTGATGCCGAACACGGGGCCCAGGCTGGGCTCGCGCAGGCAGAGCATGGTCTTTTTGCCCAGGGCGTTCATGGCGTCGGCCAGGCCCACGCTGGTGGTGGTCTTGCCCTCACCGGCCGGGGTGGGGCTGATGGCGGTGACCAGGATCAGCTTGCCCTGCTTTTTCGCGTTGTGGATCAGCCGGTGGTTGATCTTGGCCTTGTAGCGGCCGTAGGGGATCACGTCCTCGTCGGCCAGACCCAGCTGGGCGGCGATCTGGGTGATGGGCTTCATGGTGGCTTCCTGGGCGATCTCAATATCGGTTTTCATCAGACATCCTCCTTGATAGCAAAAAAGGACAGCTTTGCGCAGCAATTGCGCAAGGCTGCCCAGACGGTCGGCATTGACATCCCCGCAGCCCTGCACTGTGGTGCTCCACAACGTTCCGTCAGCAGGGATGCGGTCTCTATGCTGTAAAGATAGCACACCGGCAGGGTGTTTGTCAAGGAAAAACATATACGAACTTGTCGGGGCGAGGCCCCTCCATCTTGCTGCGCAAGACCGTTCTGTCGCTTGAAAGCCCCACTGGGGCTTTCCTTGCTGCGCTGCGCTCGCAAACGCGAATATTTTGCGTTCTACAGCTTTCTGTGCTATAATTAAACTGGATTATTATGAAAACAGAAAGCAGGAATCCCTTTATGCTGCAAAATCCTGAATTGCATTATCTGGACAATGCCGCCACCACCATCGTGGCACCGGAGGTGGCAGACGTCATCGACAAGGCCATGCGGGAGCACTGGGCCAACCCCTCCAGCCTGTACGGCCCCGGTGCCCGCAGCGAGGAAGCACTGAACGCCGCCCGCACTGCCGTGGCCCGGACCCTGGGCTGCAAGGCAAAGGAGCTGTATTTTACCTCCTGCGGCAGCGAGAGCAACAATCTGGCCCTGCTGGGGGCCGCCCGCACCCGTACCTTTGGCAAGGACATCGTGGTGTCCGGCTTCGAGCACCCCAGCGTCCAGCGCCCGCTGGAAGATCTGGCAAAGCGCGGCTACAACGTGACCGTGGTGAAGCCCCGCGCCGACGGCACGCTGGACATCAACGAGATGCTGGAGCATGTGGGCAAAAACACCATCCTCGTGGCCTGCATGATGGTGAACAACGAGGTGGGTACCCGGAACGATGTGGAGCGTCTGGCGGCCGAGGTCAAGCGCCGCAACAGCCGCACCATCGTGCATGTGGACGCCGTGCAGGCGTGGATGCGGGTGCCCATCAAGCTGGACAACATCGACACTCTGGCGGTGAGCGGCCATAAGATCCACGCGCCCAAGGGCATCGGTGCGCTGTACCTGTCCGACCGGCTGGTGCAGGCGTTCCAGCCGCCGTATCTGGGCGGCGAGCAGGAGCGTGGCCTCCGGCCCGGCACCGAGAACCTGCCTTACGCCATGGGCCTTGCCGCCGCGGCCGCCCGCCTTGCCAAAACCATGAAGAGCCGCGACACCGCCATGCGGGCGCTGAACCAGCGCCTGCGGGACGGGCTGGCGGCCTTCCCGGAAGTGGTGCTCAACAGCCCGGCGGATGCCGTGCCGGAGGTGCTGAACTTCAGTGAAAACTGTATCAAGAGCGAAACGATGCTGGCATTCCTGGCCGAAGCACAGATCTACGTTTCCTCGGCCAGTGCCTGCGGCCGGGGCCAGCCCAGCCACACGCTGGCGGCTATGGGCCGGGACCCGCTGGCCATCGACACCGCCATCCGGGTGTCCTTCTGCGCCGACAACACCCCGGAGGACGTGGACGCCTTCCTCAACCGCTTCGAGGACGGCATGAAGCATTTGCAGAGAATCAAAAAATAATCAGGAGATACAACATTTATGCATGAGATCATTCTGGGCTATCAGGGCGAAATGTCCCTGAAAGGCCTCAACCGCAACCAGTTCGAGTCGGCCATGATGAAGATCCTGCGCTACCGGCTCAAGACCGTGGGCAAGTTCAAGGTGTACTGCACCCAGTCCACCTTCTACATGGAGCCGGAGGAAGAGGACGTGGATATGGACCTGGCCTTCGACCGGGTGAGCAAGGTGTTCGGTCTGGCGTCCCTCAGCCGCGCCGTGGTCTGCGACAAGGACTTTGACACCATCTGCCAGACCGCCGAGGAGTACCTCGGTGCCAGCCTGCACGGCATCCGCACCTTCAAGGTGGAGGCCCGCCGTTCCGACAAGAGCTACCCCATGACCAGCCCGGAGCTGATGCGGGAGCTGGGCGCCTACCTGCTGGGCAAGCACAACTACCTCAAGGTGGACGTGCACAACCCGCAGTTCAAGGTCATCGTGGAGATCCGTGATTACGGTGCGTATATTCACGGCCCGAAAGTACCGGGTGAGGGTGGTCTGCCCGTGGGCACCAGTGGCCGCGCCCTAAATATGCTGTCCGGCGGCATCGACAGCCCGGTGGCAGCTTACCGCATGGCAAAGCGCGGTCTGGCCCTGGACCACATTCATTTTGCGTCCCCTCCGTATACTTCGGAGCGTGCAAAACTCAAAGTTAAGGCTCTGGCCCAGCTCACCAGCATCTATACCGGCAGTTCCAACCTGTTTGTGGTGCCCTACACCAAACCGCAGGAATACATCCGGGATAACGCCCCCGATGTGCTGTTCACGGTGCTCATGCGCCGCAGCATGATGCGCATTGCCAACGTCGTCGCAAAGCGGCAGGGCTGCGAAGCACTGGTCACCGGCGAGAGCCTGGCTCAGGTGGCCAGCCAGACCGTCAAGGCCCTGCAGTGCACCGACGCCGCACAGGACCTGCCCATCCTGCGCCCGCTCATCGGCATGGATAAGACCGAGATCGTGGAGACGGCCCGCCACATCAATACCTTTGAGACCAGCATCCTGCCCTACGAGGACTGCTGCACCATCTTTACCCCTCCGCACCCGAAGATCCGCCCGGAGCTGGAAGAGATTCTGGAAGCCGAAGCCGCCATGCCGGGCCTTGCCGCACTGGAAGCCGAGGCCGCCGAGAACGCCGAGCGCATCCGCATCCGCATCACCGATCAGGTAGAATTCGAGGGTTGATTTGTCCATGACTGCAGAGATCATCAGTGTCGGCACCGAGCTGCTGCTCGGCAACATTCTCAACACCAATGCCCAGTACCTCAGCCGGGAGCTGGCCGCGCTGGGCATCACGGTCCAGCGAGAGAGCACCATCGGTGACAACCACAGCCGCCTGGCGGATTTTGTCAACGAGGCCAAGCAGCGCTGCGACCTGCTGGTGTTCACCGGCGGGCTGGGGCCCACGGCGGACGACCTGACCAAGGAGACCGTGGCCTCCTGCTACGGCGACACCCTGGCCTTTGACGCGGAAGAGTGGGACAAGATCGTGGCCTACTTTACCCGCACCGGCCGCACGGTCACCCCCAACAACCGCAAGCAGGCCATGGTGCCGGTAAAGGGCCATAAGGTGGTGAACCGCCATGGCACCGCGCCGGGTGCCTGGTTTGAGCAGGACGGCCGCTGCGCCGTGCTGATGCCCGGTGTGCCCCACGAGATGAAGGCCATGTGGCAGGAGGAAGTGCGCCCCCTGCTGCTGGCGCGGCAGAACTGCGCCCTGCACAGTCTGACGCTGCGGGTGCTGGGCGGCGAGAGCAGCCTGGAATATCAGGTGCGGGATCTGCTGGAAAATGCAAATCCCACCGCTGCCATCTACTGCAAGACCGGCGAATGCGAGATCCGCATCACCGCCCGGGCCAAAACCGACACGGAAGCCGAAACAATGTGCCGCGCCTATGCCAAAAAGTTCTATGATCTGCTGGGCGATGCGGTGTATGATGAGGATGTGGCCGGGCTGGAAGAAACGGTGGTGCACACCCTGCAGCGCAAGGGGCTGACCCTTGCCACAGCAGAGAGCTGCACGGGCGGCATGATCGCCCAGCGCATCACCAACGTGTCCGGTGCAAGCGAGGTGTTCGGCTACGGCTTCGTGACCTACTGGGAGCAGGCCAAGGCAAAGCTGGTGGGGGTGGACCCTGCCGTGATCGAGCAGTACAACGTGGTATCTGCTCCGGTGGCAGCACAGATGGCGCTGGGCGCGGCGCAGGCTGCCGGGGCCGACATCGGCATCAGTGTCACCGGTGTGGCCGGGCCGACCGGCGGCGATGCCGTGCGGCCGGTGGGCACCGTGTATCTGGGTGCTGCCCGCGGTGATACCGTGTATGTGGAAAAGCTGTTCGTTTCCCGGCCGGACCGGGCGCTCATCCGTGCCCGCGCTGCGCAGGAAGCACTGGTGCTGGCCCTGCGGCTGGCACAGGACAAGGTGCCTGCCGCCACAAAGCCGCTGGCCGCCGCCGACTGCTGCGATGCAGCCGCGCTGGAGGCCCTGAACGCCGCCTTTCTCGCAGAATAATACGGTCCCCTGCGGACCGCGGGGGTGAAGAACTTGAGCTGTGAACAAAACGAACCGGTCCGCTGTGTGCTCCGGCTATTCGGGGCATCGGCGCTGGGGGTACAGCAGGCGGCGTCTGCTTTCCCGCCGGAGTGGTGTGTGACCGCCCAATGCCGCAGCCGGGGCGCGGAGACGCTGATCGCGCTGCAGAGCGAAAATGCTGCCGGGCTGGACAAGGCCCGCCGCAGTCTGCACGGCTGCTTTGCGGCTGACTTGTACGGAGAAGGGGACACGGACCTTGCTGCCGCCGTGGTGCAGGCGCTGGAGCACCGCCGTCGGCTGCTGGTGTGCGCGGATGCTGCCGCCGGGGCCCTGATGGAAGCCCGGCTGGAAGCCGTGCCCGGGGCCGAAAAGGTGTTCGACTTTGGCACCCAGAGCTATGCCGACCCCAAGGTGGGGGCACAGATCGCCCGCCGGGCTGCCCGCAGGCAGGACGCTGCCGCCGCATTGGCCCGGGTACAGGCGGCACAGCACCTTGTGGGGGCAGAGCTGTCCGCTGGGTGCTGGGAGCAGGACGGGAAATTTCTGCTGCTGCTGGGCACCCGCAAGGGCTGCTGGCTGCGCACCGTGTACCGGGAGGATGGGCCGGGCCTTTGGCTGCTGGACATGATCCGCCGGGCAGCCTGCGGTCTGCCGCAGGTCCCCGGCACGAGCTGGCAGCATTACCGCGCCCCGGTGCCGGAAGCTGTGTCTGCCCCGCCTGCAGCGCAGGCGGAGGTCCGCCCAGCTCCGCCCAAAAAGAAGCGCCGCTGGCTGCGCCGGATGCTGTTGCTGCTGGTGGCGCTGGCCCTGGCCGCGCTGGCGGCGGGTTGGTGGTTCACCGGCGGTGATCTGACCGCCCTGCCGCAGCTGCTGCGGGAGACCCTGCACGCCGACCGTCTGCCGCACTCCGGCGCAAAACTGATCTGAAACGAACAGGACCCCGGAAGGAAAACCTTCCGGGGTCCTGTTGTTGCAGAGAAAAATTATTCCTTATGGTCTGCCAGCCAGCGCAGGGCCATATAGGTGTAGGCGGCAGAGCCCTCGTACAGGACGCTGTCGTCAAAGCGCACCTTGGGGTGGTGCTGGCCGTAGAGATAGCCCTCCTTGGCGTTGCCGGCGGAGAGGAACATGCTCACGGTGGGCACTTCGTGGCTCACAAAGGCGAAGTCCTCACTGCCGCCGCCGGGTTTGCCGCCGGTGAGGAGGGTCATGTCCATGGCACCCTTGCCCAGCAGCTCGGTCATATAGGCCAGAGCGTTCTGAGCCAGGGGCTTGTCCACCACCATGCAGGGGCAGTAATCGCTGAAGGTCACCTCAGCGGTGCAGCGGTAGGCTGTGGCCACACCCTGGGCGATCTCGGTCATGCGCTGATGGATCTGGGCGCTGACCTTCTGTTCCGGGTCGATGGTGCGGATGGTGCCCCACATATCGGCACTGTCCGGGATGACGTTGGACGCCTTGCCGGCCTCGAACCGGCCGGTGGTGAACACGCCGAACCCGGCGGGGTCCAGCTCGCGGCTGTTGATCTCCTGCAGGGCGATGTGGATGTGCGCCGCCGCGGTGATGGGGTCGATGCAGGCGTTGGGCATGGAGCCGTGGCCGCCCTTGCCGTGCACTGTGATGTGGTACTGCTCGCAGCTGGCCATGGTGATGCCGCCGCCCGGCACCAGCACCATACCGGCGGGCAGGGGCATCCCGGCCAGCACGTGGAACATGACCGCAGCGTCCACCTTGGGGGCCTCCAGCAGGCCGTTTTTCAGCATGTCCAGCGAGCCCTGGAAGATCTCCTCGGCGGGCTGGAACTCCAGCTTGACGGTGCCTTCGATCTCGTCCTCATGCTCCTTGAGCAGCTTGGCCGCGCCCAGTACCATGGCGGTGTGCATATCGTGGCCGCAGCCGTGCATCTTGCCGGGCAGCTCAGAGGCGAATTCCTCGCCGGATTCCTCCTGCAGGGGCAGAGCGTCCATGTCGCCGCGCAGCAGGATCACCTTGCCGGGCTTTTTGCCGCCCGCCAGCGCAAGCACGCCGCACTTGCCGCAGTCCTGCGGGGCGTAGCCCATTTCGGTCAGGGCTTTCTTGACCAGTGCCTTGGTCTGGGGCAGGTCGAACCCAACTTCCGGGTGACGGTGCAGGGTGCGCCGCCATTCCTGCAGCTGGGGTTCCAGCTGCTTTGCAGCTTCCAACAGCTTTTCCGGTGTGATCATTCCAAATCAGCTCCCTTTCATTTTATCAAAAGTCTCCCAGACCCCTGCCAAAGACAGGAGCCGGGAGGCTTTTCAGCTTAATCTTCGTTTGCGTCGGTGGGCAGGCCTTCCGGATGGAACTTGGCGCAGGTGCACTTTTTCCACTTCAGGCCGCTGCCGCAGGGGCAAGGATCGTTGCGGCCGATCTTGATCACCCGCACGGGCTGGCCCTTGGGGGTGCCCTTCACGCCGGGGGCACCGTTGCCGGGCACAAAGCCCTCACCGGTGGGCTTGGCAACTTGCTCCCGCTTGGGGGCGGCACCGGCCTGTCGGATCTCGATGGTCAGCAGCATCTTCACGCTGTCCTCGCGGATGGAGTCCACCATCTGGTCGAACATGTCAAAGCCCTCGATGCGGTATTCCACCACCGGGTCCTTCTGGCCGTAGCCGCGCAGAGCGATGCCCTGCCGCAGCTGGTCCATGTTGTCGATGTGGTCCATCCACTGGCGGTCCACGCACTTGAGCAGGCAGATGCGCTCCAGTTCCCGCATCAGGGGCGCGCCGTAGCGCACCTCTTTGGCCTGCAGGATCTGCATGCCGCGGTTGTACAGCATGTCGGCAATGCCCTCGCGGGAGATGTTGTCAAAGTCGGTCACGGTGTAGCGGAAGTCGGCGTCCGTGGTCAGCCAGCCCTGATAGTGGCGGCGCAGGGCACCAAAGTCCCAGTCATCCTTCACGTCACCGGCCAGGAACTGACTGCAGCTGGAGTCGATGTTCTCCCGCAGCATGTTGTGCATCTCGGCGCTGATATCCTCGCCATCCAGCACCTTGCGGCGCTGGCCGTAGATGATCTCACGCTGCTGGTTCATCACGTCGTCGTACTTCAGCACGTTCTTGCGGATCTCGAAGTTGCGGCCTTCCAGCTTCTTCTGGGCGCTTTCCAGCGTGTTGGTGATCATGCGGTTCTCGATGGGGGTGTCCTCGTCCAGCTTGAGGGTGTCCATCAGGCTGGAAACGCGGTCGCCGCCGAACAGACGCATCAGGTCGTCCTCCAGGCTCAGGTAGAAGCGGGAAGCGCCGGGGTCGCCCTGACGGCCGGCACGGCCGCGGAGCTGGTTGTCAATGCGGCGGGACTCGTGGCGCTCGGTGCCCAGGATGAACAGGCCGCCCGCGGCCCGCACCTGGTCGGCCTCCGCCTTGATCTCGTCCTTGTATTTGGCCTCCGCCTCGGCGAACATCTCGTCCCGGTCCTTCCCCACGCAGTCACCCAGATCCTTGACCTTCACAGGGGAGATATCCCGGAAATCCTCGGTGGTGGGCGAGATGGTGTGGGTGATTTTCCGCAGCTCCTGGGGCGCCTCACAAGTGCCGGAGCGGAAGCTTACCCCGCCGTCGTAGGGGATACCGAACACAGCTATGTCGGCCTCCTCCAGGGGGAGCTCCGGGTGGTTCAGGCCAGCCCAGATAGTCTTGTCCTCCGTGATAGAATTTTTCAATAGCATGATGATGAAACTCCTTTCTCGTCCTGTTCCCGGATGCCCCGCTGGAAGTCGGCCCGGACAGCCTCCAGCAGCTCAGGCCGGGTGAGCAGGTCGTAGCCCACACCCGCCAGGGCACAGACTCCCAGCCGGGTGGCCTCCCGGCCCTCCTCGGTCACGGTTCGGGCGGCGAACTCCTCCGTATGCAGATCGACACCCCCACATCCGTGAATGCCGAGCATCCCGTGGAGGGTGGGTATCCGGAAGCTCACGTTGCCCGCGTCGGTAGATAGGCGGTTGGCCTCCTCCACCACGACCGGCTCACCCAGCGCGGCCATGTTCGTTTCATAGGCATCCAGCAGCGGCTCGTTGAGCAGCAGCGGCTGGGTGGGACACAGGTACTGGGTGATCTTCAGCTCCGCCCCCATGCTGTCCGCCGCCCCCT
>OOAK01001255.1_pt1 | contig 18244 bp, 15 predicted proteins | sample 1671811 | NCBI WGS metagenome assembly OOAK01 (sample SAMN06348195, study PRJEB24527) | human gut metagenome | biome: human gut; feature: ankylosing spondylitis patient; material: feces | host: Homo sapiens | place: China | collected 2015-10 | reverse complement strand
TGGGCATTACGGGGTGTTCGCGCTGATTGCGCTGCTGCAATCCACGGTGTCGCTCGGTGGCGATTTGCTGTTCCTGCGCGTGCAGGCCGTGCATCCGCTGCTGTTTATGTTGTCTGGATGGCTGGCCTCGCTGGTGTTCTCGTTCTTCACCTATACGATGGTGGTGAGTTTCGGCAATGTGGGTAAGGCAATCGGCGTGCTTATGCTCATCGTGCAGATTTCGGGTGCGAACGCTGCCTACCCGGTGCAGATGTTGCCCGACTTCATCGCCAAAGTCAGTCCGCTCTTGCCGCTCACCCATGCGGTGACGATGATGCGTGCGGCCATCGCCGGCATCTACGACATGGATTACTGGCGGGCCGCCGGAATGCTGCTGGCATTCGTGCCGCCGCTACTGTTGCTTGGGCTGTTGCTCAGGAAGCCACTGGTGCGGTTCAACCAGTGGTATGTAGCCCAAGTCGAGAGCACTAAAGTGCTGAGCTAGTAGGTATTATCCGGGAGTTGCCTACAAACTTACCACCCTCAGTCTGGCTTTGCCAGCCAGCTCTCGCCAGCGGGAGCGTACGGGAGCATATTTCGAAGAGAAGAGATGACGGAGATGACAGACACGACGGCGACACCGCGCGGTGAGCGCACGCGCGAGGCGACGGATCGCAAGCTCATGCGAGCCACGCTGCAGATTGCGGTGGACCGCGGCATCAGCGGCGTGACCATCGAGGAGGTGGCCCGGCGCTCCGGTGTGGCCAAAACCACGATTTACCGCCGATATCATAATGCCGACGAGCTGCTGCACGAGATCAGCGCGATGTATCTGGCCATCCCGGATTCCGACCCAGTGCCCAGCCCCACGCGTGAGCATTTCACGCAACTATTGCAGCGATTGGTCGATTGGGTGCGCGACAACGACATCGACGTCAAGCGCGTGGGCATTGTGTTGTCCAGCGAGGCCGAGTTCTTCCAGCACATCGTCGACCAAGTGGTGACCCCGTGGCTGGAGCGTGTGGGGGCGTTCCTCAAGCAGGGAGTCGCGCAGGGCGTGTTTCGCGAGGACGTTGACGAGAAGTTGCTGTTGTCCACGATTATCGGATCTTTGGTGGCGTATGAGGCCATCGAGGGCAAAGCAATGGACGACGACACCGCCTGGGCCTCGCGCATGGCCGATCTGCTGTGGCCAGCATTGCTGAAGTAGCGGTCTTACTCCTGAATCGAAGCCTCCTGGCGGGCGACTTCGAGGGCTTTGTTGAAGGCGTCGGAGGTCCAGCTGGCGCCGGCGACCTTGTCCACTTTGAGACCCTTCAGAGGTTTGCCGTCCACCACGCCGTTAATGGCTTTGGCGAAGTCGTCCTGATGGTTCTTGGAAATCGTGGTGAACGGGTGCCCAATGATATTGACGGTCTCGACGTTGCCGTCCTTGATGGTCAGATGGACGTCGATGGAATCCTCGCCTACCGGGCCGTACTGGCCGTTGATCGAGTAGTTGCCGTCCTTGTAGTTGCCGGTGTCCTTCTTGTCGGACGTGGTGGTGGACGGGTCGTTGTGCGACGAGCTGGAATCGGAGCCGTCGGAGCTATCGGAGCCGTTCGACTGGGATTGCGACTGCTCTTCCTGCGACTTCTCGGTCTCGCCCGAGTTGCCGGCGTACGCATCGTCCATCGGCGCGGCCTTGGATTCGCCGCATCCGGCCAGCAGCGCGCCAGCCACGACCAGTCCGGCCGCCGCCAATGTCGCGGATTTCTTCAACGTACTCTTTTCGGTCATATTCACGCTCCTTAAGCCCCCCTCTGACGAGGGGGCTGTCAGCGAAGCTGACTGGGGGAGAGACCATCAGCTTGCCATGTATTCCTCACATACTGCTCGATGCCCCTGACGGCCCTACTCCTCGCCGCCGGTTTTCGCGGCCTTGGTGGGGTCAGTGAAACCAATGGCGGTCTCGCCGTTCTGCGCGCCCTCGACCTGTGCACCCGTGGAGGCGGGCTTGCCGCCGGCCGCCTCGTAGGCCTTGCGCGCATCCTCGTCATTCCACTTCTCACCGACGAGCACGCCATGGTTGAGCATGATCTCGCGCTGGGCACAAGATGCGACGAGCGCATCATGGGTCACGACGATGATGGTAGTGCCCTGCTCGTGCAACTGACGAAACAGGTCAAGCACGATTTTCTCGTTCTTCTCATCCAAATTGCCGGTCGGTTCGTCCGCAAGAATCAGTTTCGGACAGTTGATGAGCGCACGTGCGATGCACACACGCTGCTGTTCGCCGCCGGAAAGCTGTCCGGGCAGATGGTGGGCACGCTCCTTCAGACCGACGCGTTCCAATGCTTCCAACGCCTGCTGCTCGTTGACTACGGAATGGTAGTACTGTGCCACCATCACGTTTTCCACAGCCGTCAGATGCGGTACCAGATAGAACTTCTGGAACACCAATCCGATCATGTTCTTACGCACGTCGGCAAGCTGCTTGGCGTTCAAATCCTCCAACTTGCGGCCTTCCAGCATGACGGAACCCTTTGAAGGCGTGTCCATGCAGCCAATCATGTTCATCAGCGTGGTTTTGCCGGAACCCGACGAACCGACAATCGCAAGCCATTCACCTTGCGGAACGGTCAAAGTCAAATCGTCGACGGCACGCAAATCGCCGTAAATCTTGGAAATATGATCCAATTCAAGCAACGTATTCAACGTATGTTCGGAACTCATGATTATTCCTCCCTCAAAACGATGGCGGGGTCGATACGGGTTGCGCGGCGAACCGGCGGGATGGATGCGATGACGGCGATGAGCACGCTCAACAGCAGCGAGGCGACGCCCAACAGCCAGTTGAAGCCAATGGCACGTTCGAATACGGATACGCACAGCACGCGGGCCAGCAGGTAGCCGATGGCAGTGCCGATCAGGCCGCCAATCAGTCCGTAGATGGCGGATTCCACATAGAATTCGATGCCGATGGCGCGCGAGGATGCGCCTAACGCCTTGCGCAAGCCGATTTCGTTGCGTCGCTGAGACACGATGGAACTGATGGTGGTGCCCACGCCCACAAACGTCAGCACGAGCACGACCAGCGACACGATCCAGAACAGGGTTTGCAGCATGGCGATGATACGAGTGTCGGATGAGGTGATTTTGGTGACGGTCTGCGCTTTCACGCCGGTTGACGGATTCGCATTGATCGATTTGACGACATCGTTGAGTTCGCTGCCTACCGCATTGACGGAATATTCGATCACGTCCGCGCCACGCTTGGAACCGGCCAGTTTGGCCACGTCAGCGTTGACCGCGTAGACGATTTCGTCTTCGCTGCCGCCCGTATCGACGATGCCTCCGACACGGAATTCAGTGCCGGTGTTTTCCATAATGTCGGACGAAACGCGGCCGTTTTCTTTGACTTGCGCTTCGGTTTGGCTAAGAGCGCCGGAATCCTGCGCATCGTCGGATGCGCGGTAGCCGATGGTTACGGTCGAACCGATGGAGACACCGAGCGCGTCTGCCACGTCACGGCCGAGCATCACGTTGCCTTTGCTGGGCCAATCGCCAGTCACGTTCCAATGATGGTTGAGCGCCTTCACGTCTTTGGTTGTGATGCCAGCCAGCGTGTATGGCGCAGAATTGATGCGCACGCTTTCATACCGGTAAGCGGCGGAACGGGCGCTGTACGAGCCTTTCACCATCTGGTTCAACGCTTTGACGGTATCGGTGTCGATGCCGTGGGACTTTTCGGCTGATTCGGACGGCGTGACGATAAGATTCGCGCCATACGCACGCATTTCCTCGTTCATCTGCTGTGGAACGGCAATACACGTCGCCGCAAGGCAGAACAGCGTGGCAGCGCCCACCATGGAGGCGATCACGGCCATAACGGCCCGCGAACGACGGCGGAACACCGCGCCCCACAGCATGGTGAAGAACATCTTGCGATTAGTCATCTCATGCCCCTTACGGACTGTCTTGAACTCACCTACCATGCAACACCTCCGCAGACGAACAGCACAGTGCGCCGTTCGTGACCGAGGCCGCAGCCGCGGCCGAGTTTACGGAACCCAAGTTGACATCAGCGGCCATGCAAGACCTCCGCAGGTTTGAGTCCCAGAATCGAACGGATCGACGAGAACGAGGCGATCAGCACGGTAAGCGTCAGCAGCACAAACACCAGCACAAACACCATCGGACGCATCGTAATGCCGGAACCGAATACCACATGTCCCACAATCTGCGCAACACCGGAACCCAACAGCGCACCGACAATCGCACCAACCAACGAAATCACAGCCGTCTCAGCGAGCATCAGGCGAGAAACCGCACCATCGGTGGCACCAATCGCCTTCAGCAACGCCAATTCTGAACCGCGCTCACCAATAGAGGCGGCCATCAGATTCGCCACTGCAATAGCGGCCGCAACCAGCGAAAGCACGGTCATCAGCACCATCACCGCCTGCGTTTTCTGCAGCACATCGCCCTGTAATGCGGCCACCTGACGCACCTGCTTGGCTACGGAACCGGGAATGACCTCTTCGATCTGATAGGCGATGGACGAAGGGTACGCGGTGCAATACCATGTTTCCCACTCATCTTGCGTGAGCGCATTCGGATTCTTCGACGCCTTACGCGCCAAATCATTGTCTGGCGTGGTCAGAGCCTTGACTTCGATCTTGTCGATGGAATCAGGCAGATTCGCAAGCACCTGCGTGGTGGATGACGGAATGTACATCGCATTGTTGTCGCTATCGCCGGAATCGTAAATGCCGGTGATGGTGATCCGCTGCTTGTTGCGGCTGCCGTCGGCGGTGGTTTTGTAGAGGGTTACGGTATCTCCCTTGGTCACGCCGAGTTTGGATGCGAGCGTGGTGCCGATCAGGCCTTGCGCGCTATCGTCTTTCGGCCAGGAGCCGTCAAGCTTCCACCACGAACGCATGCCGTTCATGCCCGCCACCGTGGATTCACCGGAATCCATATGCAGGGTCTTGGCGAACCATGTGCCCACGATCGGCACGCCGGAAGCCTTGCAGGAGCTGGAATCCACCGATTCGGACGCGCAGTTCACGTCAGCATGGATATTAAGTTCGGGGGCAAAATTCGTGATGTTGAACGCCCAGAAGATGGTTTTGATCTTCGGTGCATCCGATTCCTTCAGAAATGTGGTCGGATCGGATTCGGAAGTGCCGGAAGCGTTGCTATTCGCGTCACCCCCCGTGTTGTACAGGTCGTTGACGACGGCATCGGCCTTGGGCTGCACGGTGATGTTGGAACCGTACGTCGACAGTTCCGCGTTCAGCTTGTCTCCAACGTCGAACACCACACCCAGCATGGCCACGCTGACCGTGGCCGACAGGCACACGGTGACCGCGATCAGCAGTCTGCGTTTGAACTGCCTGCTGAACGAGCGGAAAATCATTCGAAAAAAGAACATGACTACCTCTTTCCGCTCACTGGAAATGCGTCGACAATGCGTCGAGCGTCGAAGTTTGAATTACGATTTTGCCGGATTCAACCTGATAATCGAACGGCACAGGATTGCAGCCGCCCTTGAATCCGATAGTGGCGAGGTTGATGGCGACATCGCACTTCTTGCAGATGATCTTGCCATCCTTCTCGTAATAGCCCGCGTCACCGCAGTTATCGCATGCGTCAAGACCGACACCGTACGCTCCACCATTCTTTTTGATGATGATGAAACGCATTACCGTGCCATCTTTCGCCTTGTATTGGAAGCGATGCAGGTGACCGTCGTTGATCTGACTGAATTTGATGGTGGCCACGCCGTCGCTCAGCGAATAATCCTCAGGCGGAGACAGCGTAATGACCTTCTTCGTTTGCGCCACACCATACGTGAGCGCGAACGTGATGCCGATCATCGCAACAAGACTCCATGCGCCGGCCGCCTTCGCACGGCGACGGAACGCGATATGCGATCGCACAATGGCCTCGTTTGCGCCTTCCGGCTTGATTTTGAAGCCCATCACAATGCTGGCGACCACCGGAATGATGAACACCAACACCATGGCAATGACCATATGACGCTGATGATTGATGCACCACACCAACGCCAGGAACGCTTCCGTAGGGAAATGAACGATGCGCTTGGACTGCAGAATCTGCGCAAGATCAGTGAAATGCGAGACAAACAGCAGCGCAATCAGCAGCAGCACGGCCGTGGTGAACGACCAACGAATCGCAGTGGAACGCATCGTACGGAAAATCAACGCCGCAACAATCGCAGTGGCCGCACCCAATACGAAACCAAGCGCACGAAGCAGCATATCCGAAGTGAAGATCGGATCTCCTGGCTCCACGAAAATCGTCAAACGCAAAATAACATCAGGCAACGCACGGAAGGTGGTGGAGGCAATCGCAAGAGCGCCAATCGCATTCGCAATATCGAGCAACGCGCGATGATCATGCCAATTCGTAGTGATGCGACGTGCGAACAGCGCAATAACGAACACCGCGATATCGAAAATCACACAACACCACAACGTAGGGTAATTGACGAACGTACGCTGATTGATCACCGCGGACGCACGCAACGCGGCGAACGCAATGGCACCCGCGAATCCGATAACAAAGCCCGCAAGACGCCAGTACGCGCTCAACGGCTTGTCACGCCCCTCACCGACCGTGAGCATCACGTTCAGCGCCATAATCAGCAAAGCCGGTGCCAGCGTTCCCTGCAACACCGTGACGTACTGCGTCAGCATCTCACACCTTTCGTTATATATCCCTGTCAAAGCCTAGTGAATTCGGCACACAAAAGGAACCCCCTTACCAAGATTCCCCCAAAAGCGCGTTATCTCCCAAAAGCGTATCCCCTAAAACGCAAGAGAGCGGTTGCTTGGATGGTTGTTCGACCGTAGGCTCGGCCAAACGGCCTTGAGCGCGTCGAACGACTATCCAGGCAACCGCGAACGCCGTACCCATATTCGCGCTACTTGCATACGTTTCGCGATACGTGAACGGCGTTAACCACGAGTTGAATCTCAACATGAATTCAGGCTTACATCCAAACCGTTTCGCTTGGCATGTGCCGGAACTCACGTTTCAGATCACCACTCCTGCGGGGTGTAGTTCCACTCCGGGAAAGTGACCTCGAGCGGCTCGGTCCAGAAGCGGCCCTTGACGCCGGTTTCCGGATCAACATGCAGCATCCAACCCTTCTTCTCCGGGGATTCGATCTTCAGCACGAGCTTGTAGGAGCCAGCCTCGTCGAGCTTGACGTTGGCGCCGTAGTGCGGGCCGTCGGAAGCGTTCATCTGCATGAAGGTACCGGAGGTGGCGGTGCCGCCCTCGACTTCCTTGCCGGTGGACTTATCGATGATGGTGTAGTTCACGGTCAGATCCGGCACGAAGTCGCCCTTGCCATAGCCGAGCTCGGTGCCCTTCTCGTTGGCATGGATGTCGGCTTCCAGGTGGAAGGAAGCGTCGGCAGCCTTCAGGCCCATGCCGGACGGTTCCATATCGATCGGCTGGAAGTACACGGCGTTGACGGTCAGAGCGTCAACATCCTGATCGGAGTGCTTCTCGTCGACCTGAATCTCTTCGAAGCCGGCGCCGTTGCTGTCATCAGCGCTGGAATCGCTGGATTTGTCGGTGGTGTCCGAAGTGGAGGTGTCGGACTTGGCATCGGATGCGGAATCGTTGGAGTTGCCGCATGCGGACAGGGAGAAGGCCATGGAGCCGGCCAGCAGGATGCCGAGCAGGGCGGCGATCTTCTTATTCTTCATTGTTTTTTCTCTTCCTTTTCTTTGGTCCCTTGAGGAACGTTGGAAACTTATGGAAATCTCTAAATCTTTACTTGTGATTATTGATTGGCGCTTACGTAGCCTGTTCCGCCTGCGCGGCCAACTTCATCCTGTGTTTCTTAATGAAACCGACCACGAACAGCACAACCACCGCGATCGCGGCAATCACCTGTGCCGTAATCGTTTCGACGTACGGATACAAGCCGATCCAATCGTTAGTTGGCACAGTGCTCAAGTAGGTGCCTTCAATAAGATCACCCTCGATGAGCGCATGGATGCCGCCACCCGCGAAAATCACAACCAATGCGGCCATCACAATCGAAGTTACGAGGAAGAACGGGCCGATCGGAATCTTCACCGAAGTGAATCGCAGAATCAGGAAGATGACGAGCAGCACCGCGGCGGCGGCCAGACCACCAACCCACATGCCGTGCGCATCCTGGCTCATGGAGTAGATGGACTCGTAGAAGATCACCGTTTCGGCGCCCTCACGGAACACGGCGAGGAAGCTCAGCATGGCAAGCGAGGTGATCATGCCCAAGCCCAGTCTCTGACCGGATTCGACCTTGCTTTGCGCGCCGGCCACAGCCGCTTCGGTCTTATTCCTGATGTAGTTGTTCCACGCTTCCACGGAGCTCTTGTTGAGCATCCAGTTACTGGTCCACAGCAGCATGAGAGTGGCGATCAGCGCGCACACGCCTTCGGAAATCTCCTGAATCGGGCCGGAACCGCCGAACAGGAACGTAAAGAGTACGGCGACCAAACCGGAACCGGCCAAACCTGCGACCACGCCAAGGTAGATCCACCTAGTGAAACGCTCGTTGCCGGACTTCACCAGGTAGGCGATCACTGCGGCCACCACCAGCAGCGCTTCGAGGCCCTCACGGATCAGAATGAGGAACGCCTGGCCGGCGGAGCTGGTGACGAGCTTGGTGAAGCCGTTGACATTGCCGGACGCACCACCGTCGAGGATGGCTGCGTCTTTCACAAGCCAGCTTTTCAAATCGTCGACGAGCTTCTTGATTTCCTTGTCGGAACCGCCGTCGCGCATGGTCTTACGAGTCATCTTGAATTGGTATTCGACCTGCGAAACACGGTCGCCGGAAATCGCGTTCATCACGTTCTTTTCGAAGCCGAGTTTCTCGTAGTACTGGTAGTAGGCGTTGTTGACCAGCGTGGAGCCTTCGTCGCCCTTGCCGGCAGCGGCAGCCTCGTATGCCTGGTCGAGAATGACGGTCATTTCGCTGGCAACCTCACTCCACGTGCGGTCGCCTTTGCCTTTGGATGAATTCTTCTTGGCCGCGTCGAGCTTCTTGCGCTCTTCCGCGGTTTGCGCGGCACGCTGCTTCGCGTATTCCTTAGGATTGGCGAGGTCTGCGTTCGCGTCAAGCGTTTGCGCGGTTGCGTTGATTTCGGCGGTCAGCGCGTCGATTTTGGCTGCGATGGCGTCGCCTTGGTCCTGCTGGTAGGCAAGACCTTCAAGATCGGTGAATTGCTGCAGCAGTTCCTTCTGCTTGTCGGCACTGATGGTGTCGTTGACGACTTTCGAGAAGTTGGATGCGTCGTAACCGATCCAATGCGCGGTCTGGAAATCGGTGCCGGCCTGACCGTAATTGCCGTCATTGTAGTCTTTTTCGGCAGTCGCAAGCTGGTCTTCGATGTTCTTCGCAGCGGCAGTCCAGGAATCAAAATTCGTTTGACCGTCATCGGCGGCAATTGCCGGCTGCGGAACTGCGGTAGTCGCGAAAAGCGTGGTCAACGCGATCATCAATGCCGCAATGAACGCGACAAGGCGACCGGACACACTTGTAGCCCGCTGCGTATCGCAGGATGACATAAGACCGCTTCCTCTCTCAGCCGTTCACAATCCGATTCACGAGTGCGCCACCTTTGCCATACGCACAGTGCGCACCGACTTCACAAGATAAAACGAAAAAAATCGAAAGAACAGTCTTGATTTTTTGGCAGTTTTGTTGTAGAAACCTTTAAAATGGCGGAATTCCGCCATTCTTCTTTTCTGTAATCCGCGCGAGTCGTCTCACATAGTGATTTTTTGAGGCGCTTTCGCCGTTCCTCTCCATGCATATTCGTGCGATTGGAAGATTCGGGAATTGGGGGATTTGGGATGGAGCTGGACTTTCTGACCTCACGATTCCGCCCTGGTGACCTCACGATTCCGAAAAAGCAACGAAAAACAAAATCGTGAGGCCAGCGGGCGCATGGACGGAATCAGGATTCGAGCACGTCAAGCACCTTGCGTTCGTTGTAGAACGCGAACACCACACCGCCGATGCCGCACAATACCGCGGCGCAAACAGCCGCAATGCGATAGCCGGCGCCCGACGCCATGCCAATCGTGCTCACGCCGGTAAACAGCAGCATCGCCACCGACTGACCCATCTTCATCGCAAACGTGCGAGCCGCATAGAACATGCCCTGACGATCCTGACCGGTCGTTTTCGAGCTCGCGTCGGCAATATTCGCAACAATCGCCTGCGGAAGAATGCCGAACGCGGCCATCGGAATCGCGCCGACAATCGAGAGAATCAAGCCCTGCGCCATCGGCGGAATCGCAGCGAGCAGACCGGAGCCAAGCGCGCCCGCAAACGCGAACGCACATGTGAAAATCACGAAAGCGACCAGCAGAATCCGCTTCTTGCCAACACGATTCGCCAATACATTCACCGGCATGTAGAACAGCACCGACACTGCGGTCATGAGCACGAAATAGATGGTGGTCGTGGTCTCGGGAAGTTTGAGCAGGCTTGTCACGAAGAACGGCAAACCAGTCTGGAATGTAGTGATCGCAACCCAATAGACCACGTCGGAGCAGACGAACTTGCGGAATTCGCCGTCGCCGAACGTCTGCTTCAACGATTCGATGGTCGATTCGGACGTGGGCTGCGAGTTGACGTAATCGCGTTCCTTGATGGTGAGCGGCGGAACCAGCATGCACACGAATGCGATGGCCGCCATGATGGTGAACGTCAAACGAATGGCGTTCACACGCCCCAAGCCCGGCACGAAACCAGCCCAAATCACCGGTGCCACGTATGCAATGGCGGTGCCGGCCACCCACGTGAACGAAATGGCGGTGGAGATGGTGAGCTGCTGTTTGGAATCGTGACCAAGCTCGGCGATCAGCGCGTTGTAGGGCGTGCAGTAGAACGTGAGCGCAATGTAGTAGCCGATCACCGTGACGAACAGGAACGCGCCGTTGATCCAGCTCGTATCGTTGATTGGACTCCAAAACACCAGCACGGTGACGAGGGCGAGCGGAAGGGCCGCAAATTTGAGGAACGGCATGCGACGACCGGATTTTGATGTGCAACGGTCGGAAAGACTTGCCACGGCCGGATCCACGAATGCGTCGAAGAAGCGGGCGAACGCGGTGATGCCGCCGACTACGGTCACCACGCCGAGTACGGCAAGACCTTGCGGTACGAACACGGTTTGCCCTTGCGAGATGGTTTCGCTGTCAGGCTGGTAGAAGTAGACGAGCCAATTCGAAATAATGCCGGAAAGTAGCGCCCAGCCGAATTGGCCGACGGCGAAAGCCCAGACTTTGGGCATCGGCAGGCTCTTCACCGTTTTTGTTGTGCGCGTGGCTGCACTTGCATTCTCGACGTTCCCCATATCAACCTCCATGTTGACGCCCTGCCGGCAACTGTACCATGCGCCCCATCGCGAACCATTTCCCCCAGTAGCTGGAGGAAATGGGCGGGTAGCATCGGAGGCATGGATTCTTTGACGCAACGCATGCCGTTTGTCACGGCGTTTTATAGGGCGCTCGGCACCGGTATGGTGATTTCCGTGGATTCGCCGATCGACGACAAGGTGCGTTCCGCAATGGAATCGCTCATTGAGGATTACGAACACGTGCTGTCTCGATTCCGCAATGATTCGCTGATTGCGGCGATCGGCAAGGCCGAGCATGGCGGAAGTTTCGATTTTCCGGATTGGTGCGCGCCGCTGTTCGATCTGTACGATGCGCTATTTTCCGCCACTGCCGGCGCGATTGATCCGTGCGTCGGCGAGGATTTGATTCGACTTGGATACGATGCGTCGCTGAGTTTCACGGTTACACAAGATGCGCCCGAACATTTGGGCGCATTGCGCGGACGCGCCGTTTGGGGACGCGATGTGCCCCGCCACGGAACCACATTGGTAACGCATGAGCCGGTGCAGTTGGATTTCGGCGCCTGCGGCAAAGGCTATCTCGTCGATCTGCTCGGGCGCATGCTGCAGTCGTCACAATTCGTGATTGATGCGGGAGGTGATTTGCTGATTCATGCGGAACAGCCCATTTCCGTCGCACTTGAGGATCCGGAAGATCAGTCCCACGCAATCGGAATCGCACATATTGCGAACGGAGCGTTGTGCGCAAGCGCACCCAGCCGACGCCATTGGAACATGGCAGTCAACGAGCGCACCCAAATCGCCATTCATCATCTGCTCAATGCCATCGACGGACTGCCCGCGCAACAAACCGAAGCCAGCTGGGCATACGTTCCAGCAAACGCAACGCTCAATCTTGCACGCGACTACCCCACCGCCGTTGCGGACGGCCTGGCCACGGCCCTGTTCGTTTCCGACGTAGCACAACTGCAACGCACGTTCGATTTCACATACGCAACATTGGACGAATCCCGCCAAATCGCAGTCAGCCGCAACTTCCCGGCCGAACTCTTCCTGCGATCCGCATAACAGCCGAATACCAGCCGAAATAAACAAAGACCGCACGCCTTTGGGGACGTGCGGCTCCTGTGAATCAGCCAGCCAAAACGGCGAATCAGTCGGTGAGGGCGAACTGGCTGTTGTAGATGTCGGCGTAGAAACCGCCTTTGGCGAGCAGCTCCTCATGCGTACCGCTTTCCACGATGTCGCCATGGTTCATGACCAAAATCATGTCCGCATCGCGGATGGTGGACAGACGGTGCGCGATCACGAACGACGTACGGTCCACGGTCAGCGCGTCCATGGCCTTCTGAATCAGCTCTTCCGTACGCGTATCGACCGAAGAGGTGGCCTCGTCGAGAATCAGAATCGGCGCATCCTCAACCATGGCTCGCGCAATGGTGAGCAACTGCTTCTGACCCTGCGAAAGCGTGGCCTTGTCGTCAAGCACTGTGTCATAGCCATTCGGCAGCGACATGATGTAGTGGTGCAGCCCCACGGCCTTGCATGCGTCCTCGATCTGCTTGTCGGTGACGCCCGGCTTCGAATACGCGATGTTTTCACGCACTGTTCCACGGAACACCCACGTATCCTGCAATACCATGGAGAACTGGTCATGCACGTTCCAGCGTGGCACGGACTTCGTATCCACACCATCAATCGCAATCGAACCGCCCGAAATCTCATAGAAACGCATCAGCAGATTCACCATCGTGGTCTTGCCGGCACCGGTCGGACCAACAATCGCAACCTTCTGACCGGACTTCACCGAAGCGGAGAAATCGTTGATAATCGTCTTGCTCGGATCGTAACCGAACTTCACATGACTGAACTCAACGTCACCGCGCACCGGTTTGCCGTTCACGCCGAGCAGCGCCTGCTTGTCGGATTCGTCGGCCATCTCCGGCTCTTCAAGGAAGCTGAACACGCGCTCGGAAGCGGCCGCGCAACGCTGCAGGTTCTGGAATGCCTGCGCGAACTGGGAAAGCGGCTGGGTGAACAGTCGAATGTACATCATGAACGCAACGATCACACCAAACTCGATCTTGCCATCCATCGCAAGCACAGCGCCAACCACGCACACAACCACGTAGCCGAAATTGCCGACGAAATTCATCAACGGCATCATCAGGCCGGAAAGGAACTGGCTCTTCCATCCCGAATCGTACAAATCGCCGTTGTACTTTTCGAACGCGCGAATCGAATCAGCCTCGCCGCAATACGCCTTGACCACGGTGTGGCCGGCGTACATCTCTTCGACGTGACCGTTGACATCGCCCAATGCGATCTGCTGACGGGAGAAGTACTTCTGCGAAACCTTCATGATTGCGCCCATGATGAGCAGGCCAACCAGGCTGGAAGCGATGGCGCACACCGTCATAATCACATTGTTGTAGAACATCATGATGAGCGCGCCCACGAACAGCGTGACCGACGTGATCAGCGAGCCGACCGACTGGCCGAGCGTCTGGCCGATGGCGTCCACATCGTTGGTGATGCGGCTGAGCAAATCGCCGTAGCTGACCTTGTCGAAATACTTGAGCGGCAGCTTGTTGATCTTCACGCTGATGGCTTCGCGCAGCTCCTGTGCGGTGCGCTGCGTGACGTTCGCCATCATCCAGCTTTGCACGTAGCACAGCACCGCGTACCCCACATACAGCGCCACCAGCAGCCATGCGATGTGCGTGACCGCGTCCATGTCGATCGCACCGAGCACCGGCTTGCCATTGACTAGCGCAGGCAGGCCTTTGGCGATCTCGTTAGTCATGTCCTTGAGTTTGTCCGGACCGACGATCTGGCATACCGTGCCGATCGCGCCCAATACGAGCGCCACAATGATGGCGGGAATGTAGTGGCGGCAGAAATGCACCAGTTTCTTCATCACACCACCGAAATCCTGCGGTTTTTCAACGGCTCCGCGGCCGCGTCCCATAGGTCCTCCTGGCATATCAGCGACCCTCGCTTTCGTTCAATTCGCTTTCGACGGACGGCTTGCCGGTTTCAATCGGTTTGCCGGTTTCGCCCGGCAGCTTGCTTTCGCCCGACTTGCCGCCGTTCAATTCGTCTTCGCTCAGCTGAGACTGCGCAATCTGACGGTACACATCGCAGTTTTCCAGCAGTTCGCTATGCGTGCCTTGGCCGACCACCTTGCCGTCGTCGAGCACCACGATGCGGTCGGCGTCCATAATGGTGCCGATGCGCTGCGCGACAATCAGTTTGGTAGAATCTTTCGCTTCCTTGGCGAGCGCGTCGCGTACGGCACGGTCGGTTTTGAAATCAAGTGCGGAAAAGCTGTCGTCAAAGAGGAGCACCCCGGCATCCTTCACCAGCGCCCGGGCGATGGACACCCGCTGCTGTTCACCGCCGGAAAGCTGGGCGGGGAAATTGTCCATCCGGTGCTCCAGCCCCACCTGCCGCAGGGTCTGCTCCGCGGGCAGGGGGTCCTTGCTGATCTCATTGGCCAGCTCCACATTTTCCAGTGCGGTCAGGTTCTGCACCAGATTGTAGAACTGGAACACAAAGCCCACGTCGTAGCGGCGGTAGCGGGTGAGCTGCTTCTGGTTGTAGGCGCTCACCTCCTGGCCATCCAGATAGATACGGCCCTCGTCGCAGCCGTCCATGCCGCCCAGCATGTTCAGAACGGTGGTCTTGCCCGCGCCGGAAGGGCCCACGATCACGCAGAATTCGCCCTTTTCGATGAAAAACGAGACGTGATCCGCAGCCGCTATGCGGTTCTCGCCCATCTGGTAATATTTGCACACGTTATCGAATTCCACAAAATGCCGTTCCATTGCGTCGCTCCTTTGGGGGAATGGCTCCCCGGTCGTTACCTTTATTATAAACAAAGTTTTTGGGCCACACAACCAACAATCCTGATACAATCCGTGAATTTTTTAAGAAATCCGCCCAAAAACTTCCCAATTCGGGCGCAAAAAAGCCCCCATCCATGGGATCGGGGCATCAAATCATTCACTGGCGATCTGGGGCAGCGGGCCACCGAAATCGAACATCAGCTCCAGCCGGCCGTTCACCGGCTTCCAGCCCGCCCGCAGCCGGTGCTCCACCGCGTCGGTGTGGGCCGGGTCGGCCAGCATCAGCAGGGCCAGATACTGGTCGTGGCCGTAGCGGCAGCACACATCGCCCCGGCGCAAGGTCTGGCTGAGCAAAAAGCGCAGCTCCTGATCCGGGCCGGCGGCTGCGCTGCCCGGCTGGCTCTCCGCGCTCACCAGCAGCAGCACGGTGGTCTGGCCGTTGCGGGCCGCCTGACGCCGGGCCATGGCGTAGAGCATGGGCAGCTGGTCGTACTCGCAGAAATAGGGCCCCGGAGGGGCGTTCTTTTCGTGGTTTGCCAGCTTCTGGCGGATGCGCAGCATCTCCTCCCGGCCCCGGCTCTCGCCCTCGGTGGCCCACTGGTGGATGGCCCGCAGCCGGGCCGGCGGCGCCTGGCCCTGTCGCTCCATGAGCCTCTCGGCCAGAAGCGGGTACTGGCTGCGCACCGCCGCCTTCATGTTCAGCCGCTGCATGGCCGCAAAGCGGATGATCTGCAGGCCCATATCATCCGGGAAGATCAAAAGCGCCTCGGCACAAACCGCCAGCGCCTGCCGGGCTCCGGTGCGTTCCGGGCCGTCCAGCAGCAGGGCCGCGGCCCGCCGTGCGGCAGCCAGCCAGCCGTTCCGCACAAGGGAGGCCTGCCCGGCCACCCAGGGCCGGTCTGCCAGCTGGGGCAGAAAATCCCCGCAGCAGATGCCATCCAGCTCCTGCCAGGCTTCCAACGCCCGGGCCGGATCCGGCTGGTTCACCGCCTGCTCGGCCAGCTGCCCCGCCCGCCACAGATCCACCTCCAGCACAAGGTCGCCCGCCAGGCGGTACTGCTTGTCCTCCACGGTGATCAGCTCCCGCCCCGCGCCTCGCTGCTCCAGCAGCTGGCGCAGCGAGTAGGCGGCGTTTTTCAGCGCACCCGCCGGGTTATGGCTCTCCTCCCCGGTCCAGAGCAGGCCGGCCAGCGCCTCGTTGGAAAGGGGTGCGCGCTCGTTGATGGCCAGCAGAGCCAGCAGCTCCAGATTCTTGTTGATGCGCTCGCCGTGGCGCACCAGCGGCTGGTCGTCCAGCCAGACGGCCAGCCCGCCGAAGGTTTCCACCCGCATGACATACCGCTCCATGGCACCGCTCCTTCCTCGCCGCAAACGCCCGGCGCTGTTGTTTTTCCCCATTATACCGGCTTTGGCGGGTTTTGTATAGCCGTTTTGTACGAAAAAGGGCCCGGGGCATGGCCCCGAGCCGTTGAGTCTGGCGAAAAAACACCCGGTTTCGCGCACTTCGCACACGAAACCGGGTATTTCTTCTGTTTTTGGAGCCGGTTATAAATCGGATTCCGCCTTTACCACCGCCTTGCCGGTGTTCACCTCCAGGTCGAAGAAGGGGTGCAGCTCCTCGTTTTCCACCACCCGCTTGTACAGCGAGGAGGAAACCTCACCGAACATCTCCACCTGGCCCATGTTGCATTCCAGCGCATAGCCGTACTGCTCCGGCCGTGGGGTGCGCAGGGTCACGCTGCCCGCGTTCACCTCCACCTTTGCGGTGTCGTTCACGGTGCCGCTCACATCCACGCTGCCCGCATCGGCACTCAGATCCATGGAATCGGCCTGCACCCGGCGCAGCTGTACGCTGCCCGCCTGTACATCCACTTCCAGATTGCCGCAGGCCAGCTCCTCGCCGGTGATGGCTCCGGCGCTGCACTCCAGCTCCACCGCATCGTACCAGGCATCCCGGGGCAGCACCACCTCCACGGTGTCGTCGCTGCCGTGGTTTTGGCTGTGGTTGTGTTCACTCCACACCTTCAGCTTCCACACGCCGTTCTCTCTGGTGCTGTCCACCAGAACCCCGTCGCAGCCGTCGCTGTTCAGTGCGAAATCATCGCCCAGCGTCAGCTCCAGATGGCCCGCCTGCACGTTGAAATCCAGCTCCCGGATCTCGCCGGTTTCGCGGGGAATCTGCCCGCTGTCCGACCCGGAAAGCGCCAGAGAAGGCTCTCTTGCCGCTGCCGAATTCCCGGCCCTGCAGCTCCAGCCCCACATCCAGTGGTCCTCATCGTCCCAGTCCCAGTCGTCGTGATCCCGGTCGCCCCAGCCCCAAATCGGCTTGGAGCCGGAAATCACATTGTTGCGGCTGAAGGCCTCGCCCCATACGCCGTCGGCAACGGTGCCCAGCACACACAGGAGAATGCCGGGGATCAGCAGCCCCAGCGCCGCCATGAAGCAGTATTTTACCAGACGTTTCATTGCTCATTCCCCCTCGCTTTTTTCTGTGCCAGCGCTTCCTTTGCCCGGTTCCAGCCGCGCACCGCCATACGCCACAGCCAGACCAGCAGCATGCACAGCGCAAACCCCACGCCCAGCATCGCAAAGCCCAGGGCCACATCCAGCACGCCCATGCCAGCCACCAGCAGGGCGGTGCCCACGCCGGCGCCGATGGTCAGAAAGCCCTTGACCGTTACAATGATTCCGGCAATGACGACCGCCGCGCCGCTGAACACCAGCGCCACCGCCGTGATGATCACCGCCAGCAGGGCCCCGAACACCGTGCCCAGCACGCTCAGCCACAGGGGCGAAAGAATGAGCAGAGCCGCCACCACCGCCACCCAGAACAGGGTGCGGTTGTCGTTTTTCGGCGCTGCGCCCGGGTACTGGGGCGGGTTTGCATAGCGGGCTGCACCGCCGGCCGCAGCCTGCCCGGTGCCCGGCGCCTGATAACGGGGCGGAATGCGGCTGCCCGGCACGTTGGCCTTGATGATGGCGGCCACCTTTTCCGGGTTGCCCAGCTCGGCCAGCACCGCCTGCTCC
>OOAK01001253.1_pt1 | contig 18277 bp, 13 predicted proteins | sample 1671811 | NCBI WGS metagenome assembly OOAK01 (sample SAMN06348195, study PRJEB24527) | human gut metagenome | biome: human gut; feature: ankylosing spondylitis patient; material: feces | host: Homo sapiens | place: China | collected 2015-10 | reverse complement strand
CCTATGCCATCGATAAATTGCAGGATCGCGGTAAGTTCTTCATCTTCCCGCAGGACGAAGTATATGCAGGCCAGGTAGTAGGAGAACACTCCCATGACAACGATCTGGTTATCAACGTTACAAAATCCAAAAAGCTTACCAACATGCGTGCTTCCGGATCTGATGACAAAGTTCGTCTGATTCCGCCTGTTCAGTTCTCACTCGAAGAGGCATTGGAATACATCAAAGAAGATGAATACGTAGAGGTAACTCCGAAAGCAATGCGTATGCGCAAAGTCATTCTGGACGAAATCGAGCGTAAACGCGCGAACAAATCGTAAGCAATAGCCCGAGATAATGCAGAAAGCCCGCCGGATTTTATTTAGCGGGCTTTTTCTATTTCCAGTTCATGCATATTAAGCAACTTCTTTACGATCCAGTAGCCAACCCTAGCTTTATAAAAAGTTTTTTTTAATACAAGATCACCCCCACCAGACCTGCCAGACAAATCAGCAGAATAGGATGCAAATCCCATTTCCAGGTGATAAGGAATGCTCCTGCAAAAATCCCTATACTTTTATAATCAATAAAATTCTCCCTGTTCATCATCAACAAGGCAGCCGAGGCAATCAATGCCACTGACATGGGAAGCAAGCCGGACATCGCTGCTTTTATGTATTTATTATCCTTGCATTTCGCAAAGAAATAGGAAATGAGCAATACGAGAATAAAAGAGGGCAGACACACCGCTACGGTAGCAAGTACCGCCCCCCATACACTGTGTGTCACTGCATAGCCCACATAAGTAGCACTATTAATTCCAATCGGCCCCGGAGTCATCTGCGAAATTGCCACCACATCCGTAAATTGTTGGGGAGTCAGCCAATGGTGGAGATCTACAATTTCATGCTGAATCAACGAAAGCATCGCATAACCACCTCCGAAACCAAACGTACCTATCTTCAGATACACCCAAAGTAACTGTAAATATATCATGCCTTTATATCTTTAATCTTATTTTTCAACCACAGAGTATACACTAATCCACCGGAAATCCCCGCCAATACCACATAAATAGGAGAAAGCCCGAATTGCCAGATCAGTACTGTGGCAATCACAGGAGCTATCAGTTGCACATACTTCAAATGCAAAGCTCTGACCGCAGATATACAAGGAAACAAAATCAGCGCCACTACAGCCGGACGTATCCCGTTAAAGATACGAATCATCACCTCATTGTCCTGAAAACGGGCAAAGAACATGGCAATCAACATCATAATGACAAATGAAGGGAGAATAGTCGCCAACGCACAAACCAGACTTCCGCTAACCTTATGAAGTTTATATCCCACGAAAATGGATATATTTACCGCAAAAACTCCGGGCAACGATTGAGTCAAGGCAAACATTTCCATAAATTCGTCCTTGCTCATCCAGTTTTTCTTTACTATTTCCCGTTCTATCAAAGGAATCATGGCATATCCCCCGCCAATGGTAAACATACCAATTTTCGCGAATGTACAAAAGAGTTTTAAATAAGTAATAATCATGTATTTGTCAGCGTTTTATCGAACATAATTCAGATTAACAAAGATACAAAATCACCTTCATATAAACAAAAAAAGGCGGCTCCTTTCGGAACCGCCCACATTTTGCATTACATATCTATTGCCTAAAAGGCTTAGAGTTTCGGACCAGCAGCAACTAAAGCCTTACCAGCTTCGTTACCTGTAAATTTAGCGAAGTTCTTGATGAAACGTCCAGCCAAATCTTTTGCTTTTTCTTCCCATTGGCAAGCACATTCGTAAGTGTCGCGTGGGTCAAGGATCTTCGGATCAACACCCGGAAGTTCTGTAGGAACAACAAAGTCGAAGTAAGGCATAACCTTAGTAGGAGCTTTGTCGATAGAACCGTCAAGGATAGCGTCGATGATACCACGAGTATCTTTGATAGAGATACGTTTGCCAGTACCATTCCAACCAGTGTTAACCAAGTATGCCTTAGCACCAGTTTTTTCCATCTTCTTCACCAGTTCTTCACCGTATTTAGTTGGGTGCAGTGACAAGAAAGCAGCACCGAAACAAGCCGAGAATGTCGGAGTCGGTTCAGTGATACCACGTTCTGTACCAGCCAATTTAGCTGTAAAACCAGACAAGAAGTAATATTTAGTTTGTTCTGCGTTCAGGATAGATACCGGAGGCAATACACCGAATGCGTCAGCTGACAAGAAGATAACTTGTTTAGCATGAGGACCTTTAGACACCGGTTTAACGATGTTTTCGATGTGATAGATAGGATAAGAAACACGAGTGTTTTCAGTTACTGACTTGTCAGCGAAGTTGATTTCGCCTTCAGCGTTAACTGTACAGTTTTCCAACAAAGCATCGCGTTTGATAGCATTCCAGATGTCCGGTTCGCTTTCTTTATCCAAGTTGATAACTTTAGCGTAGCAACCACCTTCGAAGTTGAATACACCTTCGTCATCCCATCCGTGTTCGTCATCACCGATCAACAAACGTTTCGGGTCAGTAGACAAAGTAGTCTTACCTGTACCTGACAGACCGAAGAAGATAGCTGAGCTCTTGCCTTCTTTATCAGTGTTAGCAGAGCAGTGCATAGAAGCCATACCGTTCAAAGGCAATAAGTAGTTCATGTAAGAGAACATACCTTTCTTCATTTCACCACCGTACCAAGTATTCAGGATAACCTGGATCTTTTCAGTCAAGTTGAATACAACTGCAGTTTCCGAGTTCAAGCCCAGTTCTTTGTAGTTTTCAACTTTAGCTTTAGAAGCGTTCATGATAACGAAATCAGGTTCACCGAAGTTAGCCAGTTCTTCAGCTGTCGGACGGATGAACATGTTTGTTACGAAGTGAGCTTGCCATGCTACTTCCATGATGAAGCGCAGTTTCAAGCGAGAGTTTTCGTTAGCTCCGCAGAAAGCGTCAACAACGAACAGTCTTTTGTTAGAAAGTTCTTTAGTTGCCAAATCTTTCACAGCTGCCCAACATTTAGCGTCAACTGGTTTGTTGTCGTTTTTGTATTCTTCAGAAGTCCACCATACTGTATTTTCGCTGGTTTCGTCTTTTACGAAGAATTTATCTTTAGGAGAACGTCCTGTATAAACGCCAGTCATTACGTTTACAGCGCCCATGTTAGTTACCTGGCCTTTTTCAAAACCTTCCAAACCTGGTTTTGTTTCTTCAGCGAACAAAACGTCATAAGACGGATTGCGCACAATCTCGGTCACACCTGTGATACCGTACTTGCTTAAATCTAAATTTGCCATTTTTTTTGAATTAATTAAAATTGGTATTTCGTTTTATTATCTCTTTTCACCTGAACATGAGGAGCTTTGGGTGCCTCCTTGTAAATCCGGGTACAAAAGTAATACTTTCTTTGAAAAGGAAGAAGGGATTAGAGAAATTTTTCCCTAATTGAATCTCTTTTATAAATTCCTAACAATATCTGCAAACTGAATATTGCAATTTGAAAGATTATCGTTTACTTTGCAAGCCAGAACGTTCTCAATACGATGAAAATGAGATTAAATTATGATTAAACTATAATATGAAAGTAATTGATTTTAGCCAAACAAATTCGATTCTAAACCAGTACATATCCGAAATCAGAAATGTAGAAGTTCAGAATGACCGCCTACGTTTCCGCCGTAACATTGAACGGATCGGAGAAATCATGGCTTACGAAATGAGCAAAGAGTTCCGATACTCAGTAAAAAACATCCGGACACCACTGGGCATTGCTCCCGTCAGCACACCGGACAACCAGCTTGTCATCAGCACCATTCTCCGCGCCGGCCTTCCTTTTCACCAAGGCTTCCTAAGCTATTTCGACGGAGCAGAAAATGCATTTGTGTCCGCCTATCGAAAATATAAAGATACCCTGAAATTTGATATACATATAGAATATATCGCATCTCCGCGTATTGACGACAAAACGCTGATTATCACCGATCCGATGCTGGCTACAGGCGGCAGTATGGAACTGAGTTATCAGGCCATGCTTACCAAAGGGCATCCCGCCGAAATTCACGTAGCTTCGATCATTGCCAGCCAACATGCAATCGATCATATCAAGAGCGTATTTCCCGAAGACAAAACAACCATTTGGTGTGCTGCCATCGATCCTGAAATCAATGAACATTCCTATATTGTACCGGGGCTGGGCGACGCAGGCGATCTGGCTTATGGAGAAAAAGAGTAATTTCGATTAAAGATTCCTTCGATATTGCTGCGGCGACATCCCCATTTGCTTCTTGAAGAATGTGCCAAAATAAGAAGCATTGGGGAAGCCGAATTCATTGGAAATCTCCTGAATATTTTTTTGCGTATTCTTCAACAAAGAGATACACTTACGGATAATCGCCTTGAATACAAGTTCCTGCACCGTATACCCACAGATGCTTTTGGAAAGAGCCGAAAGGTATTTCGGAGACAAACAGAGTTTATCCGCATAGAATTCCACACTCCTTTCCTGCATATAATATTGCTCTATCAACTGGATGAGACGGACAAATATCTCATTTTTCCGCCCGCCCGTTTCCTGTCCGGCACTAATCAATTTACGGTTATAGACCGAACAAATACGATAGGTCAGTGCCAGCAGAAGGAGTTTCTGCTCATAAAGGCTAAACACACTCTCCTCCATTTCCAGCACACTGTCTATCAAAGACATATACTTCATAATCTCATCTTCCTCGCCGGTATTCCATACACAAGAGAGTTCCGGAGTAAGTTTCGAATACATATACATGGAAACCACGGAGTTGCCGATAATGTCACGTATCGGTTCTATCTGATAGGCAAGAATAAGAATTTCCACATCTTCGGTCTCCTGAAGCACTTGAACCCAAGATTCCTCATGAATAAACAAGGTCTCACCCGCCTTGGCAGAAGCGCACTTATTATCAAGAGAAAACTGGAAACTACCTTGCCGGCAGACAATCAAACCAAGCCCCTGCATCAGAAAAGGTTCTTTTAAAGAAGATGGAAAACAACTGAGCACACCTCCCGAACTGCATATATTCTTCCCGCTTTTCAGATCGCGGTCAAGCTGTAATAAACGTTCCTGCTGAGTATCCATAACACTGACTCACTGATAAATTACTATTGAAAAACGATACTAAGTTAGCAATTTTCGTTTGGGATAAGGCACTACGAGCACAAAAATCATACAAATAACGCCTGCATAAATAGTCCACCCTGCCATTTCTTTCACAGCAGAGAGCGTAGCCTGCACCTGTATCCGCCCCTTGACGGACATGGCAGCCATGTTATGCGCTTCCGTTTCACTCTTTCCCTGATATTGCATTCCCTGCACGGTATTGGTATACGAAGCAGAAGCTTCGGGGTTTACCAGATCAACATTTTGTGCATAACGGGTAATATAATGTTGCTGGCGCTCCTGTAGTACATTTGAATAAATAGCCCCTCCGATACCCGGTCCCAGTACCATACGGACGGTAAGCATGATGCAAATCCAGGTCGAAAGATATTTGAAAGGCATCCGCTGATTGGCATATGCTGCCGTCAATGCATATAAAATCATCATTCCGATGGTACGAATAATTACGGGATACTTCATTCGTTCGTAAAGTCCGGCTGTCTGCACTTCGAAGTACATGAATCCTGCCGACAATGCCAGAAAGAAAAAGCCAAGAGCAAAAAGATATTTCAGATGCACCCCTTTAGACCCCAATACAATGGAAATCAAGGCACCGATAAAATAACCGACCATACACCAGTTTGCCAGCGATGCATTCTGCAAATTATCCAGGTGCATCCCGACTCCTGCATACACATTGACAAACATCGCGCTGGAATTGATGATCATCAGCAATAAATAAAGCAAAGCCCCCATACGAATGGTACGCAGCCTCAACGCCCCCAAAATAAAGTAGGAAGACCGCCGGGTAACATCCATATAAAGAAAAATCCCGGCAAAAAGGATACTGATCGCCGTTGCCCAGCAAATAGATGGATCATCATACCAATCCAGCACCTTGCCATAAACCAGCACATAAGTGATGCACGTCAATGATATGCAAAATGCGGTCACATTGCCGAATTTGCGGAAGTTGATAGGGAAACGTCCGGCAAAACCATGATTAGGCATCGTAATGAACAGTATCAGAATGGACAGCAGCAGAATACCCATCATAAAATAATATACATATTTCCATTCGTATTCGAAAGCCAGCCAAGCCGTTAGCGCCGTACCCATTTGCCCCAGGATCATAAAAAACAGATAAACTACCGGCTGGCTGATACATTTTTCGATATCCAGTTTATTCCATCCCGTCGCGTCTTTCGGTTCCATGCCGGGAGTAATATTACGCGTTGCCTCCATGCCAAAAGCATATTTGATCAGCGTAAACAGATTGACCATCATCAGTACCATACGCAGGAACCCTGTCAGCAGGCTGCAGAGTGCCAGCAAAAAGATACTGTCGGTTTTGGCACATACATAGCTGAATACATACATCAGTGCAAAACCTGCGATACACATCAGTTTCTCCCGTCGTATATAAACCAGTTCATACAAGAAGGGAGCAAATGCCGCCATACCGATGGAAGTCACAAAATTGGCAAACTGAATATGCTCGGAAATAATACCCAAGCCGCTCATCATCTCGGTACTGTTCACGGAGTATACCCCGCCCACCGAAAGAATCGGCAGGAAAAAGAACAGCAGAATAATAATACCTATCGGTTTGGGCACCCAATTGTAAAAAGGATAATTTCTAGGACACGAAGGCATGGCTATCAGAGTTTAGCTTTTACTACTACCATCATACCCGCCGCCAGCTTATCATTATCTTCCTTCGATAAATCCGTAAAATCAATACGGACAGGGATACGCTGCTGTATTTTCACAAAGTTTCCGGCAGAATTGTCAGTCGGCACCAACGAATATTTAGAACCTGTCGCTCCGGAAATAGCAGTCACTTTGCCTGTAAACTCTTTCTTACTGATAGCATCTACCGTGATAGCCACCTCCTGCCCGATGCGGAGATTCTCTATCTGCGTTTCTTTATAATTAGCAATAATCCATTTTTGTGTATCGGGCAGAATATATGTAATGCATTGCCCTGCTGTAATGAACTGCCCTTCTTCCAGAGAACGTCTGCCTAACTTGCCATCGCAAGGAGCCAGTACAACCGTATACGAAAGATTCAGCCGTGCCATTTCAAGCGCAGCCGTAGCACGCTGGATAGCAGCTTCCGTATTCTCACGACGGTGAGATACTTCATTCACTCCCGAAAGAGCCGCCTCCCGCTGGCGCCTGGTTGCTTCCAGTTTCTTAAAGGTAGCTTCATACTCTGTTGTAATCTGTTCCAACTGGATAGGTGTCGCCGCATTTCGTTTGACCAGATTTTCATACCGCTGACGGTCTTTCTCCAGTTTTGCTAGCCGGATTTCTATTTCAGCTATAGACGCATCATACACAGATGCAGTCGTTTGTGTAGTCTGCAAGGTAGCATTTATCACAGTGGCGCCTGCCTGCGCATCCTTCAATGCAGCCTCAGCTTCCATCACCCGGATTTTATATTCGCGGTCGTCCAGCACCAGCAAGGTATCACCTTTGCGTACCTGCTGATGTTCCGTAAAATAAATCTTATTAATATAGCCCGATGCACGCAGATTGACAGGCGACACATATTGCTCTATCTGCGCATCATTACTGGTTTCCGTCTGCTTATAGCCCAGAAAGAGAAAAACAATTTCAATTACTCCCCAAACAATCACAGCAGCTCCAAACAGACTTACTATAATCTGCCAGCGGCGTAATTTTCTCATTTTCTTAGCTTTCTCCTGATGCGTACTGGAGACTGTATTATTTTCCATTGTTTCCATATGAATGATTCAATTAGTTATCTGTTATTTGAACAAGGATGAGATCTGTCCGGTTAGTTTCAGTAACATCAGGTTGGTCACCCGATAATTATAATGTGCACTAATGTAGTTGTTCTGTGCCTCGCTCATCCGCATTTCATCCTGCAGAACTTCAGTCATTGAAGTGATTCCTTCCCGATAGCGGTCGGTAGTAACCGTATACACTTCTTCGGCAAGCAGATAATTGTCTTTCTGTTTTTTAAAGTTCCGCTGGTTATTCATCAAGTCATTTACAGCATTCAAATACTGTGTTTGCAGATTCTTCCGTGTATCCAACCGTGAAAGTTTCATGGTTTCGATATCGATCATTGCTTTCCGGATCTTATACTTCTTATCCAAGCCATCAAAAATAGGAATACGCAAAGTCAGTCCCACTCCATAAGAACGGAACCAATGATTGGACGGACCGGAATGAAACCAATGATAAGCCTCATCAGTATAAGCGGCAAACCTCCAGTTTCCCGTCAGATTGAGAGAAGGAATATAGCCATTACTTATCAATCGTTTCTGCCGCTCTGCCAGCTGCACCTGTGATTGAAGCAACTGAAGCTCATAGAGGTTTTCCGACAACCCGGTCAAAGCAACCGTAGCGATACTGTCCGTGTTTACCGGCAATAAACCGATTTCTTTTTCCGCCGGATAATCCATAATATACTTCAACATATTAAGTTGTTGTGTCATCATCGCCTGTGCATTGTCATACTGCACTTTCAGATTTTCCAGATTAATATTCACCCGCTTCAGATCAACTTCCATCGCCATTCCATTATCAAAGAAAGCCTGTGTGATATCTCTCAGTTCTTCCAATCGGGTGATATTGGCTTTTATCAATGCAATCTGTTCCGCAGTGACCTGTCCCAGATAGTACATTTTACTGATCTGCAAGATCAAATCTTCCCGTGCCTTTTCATACGAAAGCCGGCTCATCTCATCCACAATCTCTGCTATGGAAATCGAAGTATAGAGAGTCTGATTATAAAGTGGCATCTGCAATTCTATCCCGGCATTGGCACTATATTGCAACGTTCGGGTAATATTATAAGGTACTCCATAGGAAGAACCGTCAGTTACTGAGACAGGCGGATCGATATTATCATTAAAGTTGGCAAAGCCATTGATTTGCGGCAACAGCTTCACCCGATTCTCCGAAATGCCATACTTACTTTTCTGCATCGCTTTTCGTTTTCCCTGTAAAGAGAGATTGTTCTCAATCCCTATACGAAGGCAGTTCTCCAGAGTCAGAATATTCTGTGCGCCTCCATGAATGGCAAGGAGGCAAAAAAAGGTAAAAATAAACAATAGTCTTTTCATAATAATCGCTCTATATTCAGGCACAAATTTAATGGGTTGCGACAAAATGGGACTATCCATATATCGACTGTTTATGTTCATATTTTCCTTTTTCAGTCCTGATATCCACCTTAATTATTATAATATCACTATATTTAATAGACAAATCTTCGCCCTTTGTCGATTTCCTTTTCTTCTGTTTAAAGAACCACTTAACTTTGGAATATAAAATCAATTAACAGCAAAACAGCGTTTGTTTTTCATAATTTTTTAGTGAATGCATAAGCGGCTCTCTTCGGGATGAAGAGAGCCGCTTAAGGTATATAGAGTACAATATAGTACAAGATCAGAAAAAAGTTTAAGAGTTCTCAGCCTCCTTTTTTTTCGGAGTTGTTAACTTCTTCTTGCTGAACCAAATCAGAATCATCACCCCGATCAGCAATAAAGCCAGTGACGCATAAGCTATGCTTTCCGTAACATGCAAGCTCTGCGGGTCAAACCACATCTCAATCGTATGCTGGCCTGCGGGGACATTCATCACACGCAAGATATAGTCAGCACGGGCAATATCCACCGGCTGTCCGTCAATCTTGGCCTGCCAGCCCGGATAATAAATCTCAGAGAAAACAGCCACTCCATCTTTAGCAGAAGAAGTTTCATATACCAGGCGATTCGGTTCATAGCTGGTCAGACGAATGGTAGATAAGGAGTCTTTGTAACCTTTCGTCACACCCTTCAACTGATCTTTAAATTTCGCATCAACCACTGCTGTTTCCGTTGGAAGAATATCATTCAGCGCATCAATCTCTTCATTTGCATTATTGACATACTGCACCTTATCCACAAACCAAGCGTTACCATACGCATAAGGGTTTTCAACAGGAACCGTCTGTCCTTGCTGTCCGGCAGGGAAAATAAAGTACTTCGTATTCAGCATATTCAGCACACGGAATTTGGAAGCGTCCACACTATCCATCGCACCGCCTGCGCCGGCAACTTCCTGATAGGCATCCTTCATTTCCGGAGTTATATGATAATCGATCATTTCCTGATAACGACGCAACTTGGCCGCATGATAACCACCCACACTCTTATGCCAATATGAGGTATTATTTTCATTGAAAGTATTACCGGGAAATCCTACGAAATTCAACACCCTATAATTCAAAGCCGTATCCTGAAGAATTATCTCATCCGTCTGAGTTTTAACGAATGCTCCTGTCTGGTTTGACTTCGATACAAATTGTTCATCATTCAAATAGCGCTTATTGACAGTCCACATATCAATCAGACACAGAAGCACGATACCTGCCATAGTAAAAGAAGCCTTCAACTTTTTCTGCTGATAAAGGAATAATAAGAAGCATCCTACTACTATAATAAAGAAACTACGCCATGCATCCGAAGTCAGCATTGCCTTGCGCATTTCGGCCAGATTCGTAATGATCGGAGATAAATACTCAGCAGGTAGTCCCTGCTGCAGAGCGGACATCTCTTGTGCCGGAATATAACTGGAGAAGAAAACTCCCGGGGCAACAGCCAGAATCAGCGAAACACCGGCTGTCAATACCAAAGTGATAATTACTCCTGTCCGATTTTCTTTCAACTTTAATATTTCTGGTTTAGCCAGCACTTCTTTTAAGGCAAAGACCGCTAATAAAGGTATCGTAAATTCAGCTATAACTAAGATAGAAGATACGGCACGGAACTTATTATACATCGGTACATAATCGATAAAAAAGTCCGTAAGTCCCATAAAATTCTTTCCCCACGAAAGTAGAATTGAGAAGATGGTAGCTCCCAGTAAAGCCCATTTCAACGGTCCTTTGACAATAAAGCACCCCAGTATAAACAGAAACAAAACAAAAGCTCCCACATAGACCGGTCCGGAAGTCATGGGCTGATCGCCAAAATACTGTGTCAGCTGCGAATAGATGTTACTATACATCGGATTCGCTTTTGCCATGGCAGTCTCATTCTTGGATAAAGGAACCGATGCCCCTCCCTTTACATTCGGAACCAGCAAAGTAAGCGTTTCACCAATTCCATAACTCCAGTTCGTTATATAGTTACGATCCAGTCCGCTGCTGGTCTGATTGGCAGCAGGCCCTTCCTGTTTCAGTTCACTCTTCCCGCGCATAGTCTCCTTACTATACTCATAAGTATGGTATAGATTGGAGAGGTTCGCACACACTCCTATCATCGCAGCCAATGCCAGAACGGCACTTGCCTTGAAAAAATGCGGCAATTCCTTCTTCTTATAAGCATCTTCAAAGTAAGCTCCTACAAAAAACAGGATGACAAACATGAAGTAGTAACTCATCTGAATATGATTCGACTGAATCTGAAGCGCGATAAACAAAGCGGTAACAATCCCTCCCAACAGATATTTTTTCCGATAAGCCAGTACAATACCGGCAATCGTAGGCGGAATATAAGCCAATGTAACAAATTTCCAGATATGCCCTGCCGATATCAGAATAAAGAAATAGGAGGAGAAGGCCCAAATAATCCCCCCTAAAGCAGATAACCAGACAGACAGCCCGAATGCCCGCAAAAGGATATAAAACCCGAGCATCATGATGAAAGTCAGCACCACATAAGGCGGAAGATATAAATGATAGATGTTTTCTATCCACTTCAGCGGTTTGGTAGAATCATAACTCGGAGACATCTGATAGGTAGGCATACCACCAAAAAGAGAGTTTGTCCAGCGGGTACGTTCTCCTGTACGTTCAAGATATTCCTGAGCTTCTTGACCGGCTCCCACTCCAGCCACCGTATCGTGCTGAAACAGAATACGACCTTCGATATCAGCCGGAAAAAAATAAGCAAAAGAAAGAATGATAAAAGCTAAAATAGCAATTAAGTCGGGAAGGAACTTCTTCATAAAATTGACAATTGACAATTGACAATTGACAATTGAAGGTCAACAATAACAGCCCGGCAGATCACTCGTTCCATATAGCTGTTCATTGTCATTTGTCAACTGTCAATTGTCAATTAAATTAGTATCTATAATGTTCAGCCTTATAAGGTCCGTCTACCGATACACCGATATAAGCGGCCTGTTCCGGAGTCAGCTTCGTCAGTTTCACCCCGATCTTTTCGAGATGCAGGCGAGCCACTTCTTCATCCAAGTGCTTCGGCAAGCGGTATACATTCACTTCGTATTTCTTGTTGAACAACTCGATCTGGGCCAGCGTCTGATTGGTAAATGAGTTACTCATCACGAATGACGGATGGCCTGTCGCACATCCCAGATTCACCAGACGACCGTCAGCCAGCAAAAGAATGCTGTGACCATCCGGGAAATAATAGCGGTCTACCTGCGGCTTGATGTTTACACATTTGATGCCCGGATAATGTTTCAACGCATCCACCTGGATTTCATTATCAAAGTGACCGATGTTACATACGATCGCCTGATCTTTCATTTTCTCCATGTGGTCAATGCGAATGATATCGATATTCCCCGTAGTAGTCACGAAGATATTACCTTCGGTGCAGGCATCTTCCATCGTTACGACTTCGAAACCTTCCATAGCAGCCTGCAACGCACAAATCGGATCGACTTCCGTCACAAGCACACGCGCACCATAAGAGCGCATTGAATGCGAACATCCCTTGCCCACATCACCGTAACCACATACCACCACTACCTTACCGGCAATCATCACATCGGTCGCTCTCTTGATACCGTCAGCCAGTGACTCACGACATCCGTAGAGATTATCAAACTTAGACTTGGTAACCGAATCGTTCACATTAAATGCCGGGAACAGCAATTTGCCTTCTTCCTGCATCTGATACAAACGGTGTACACCGGTCGTTGTCTCTTCCGATACGCCGCGCATTTCCTCAGCCACACGATGCCAACGAGTCTTATCCTCAGCCAATACTTTTTTCAGAATGGCATTCAGTTCGATTTCATCCTCCGCATGCACTTCCTTGTCCAATACGGCAGCATCATTCTCTGCATCATAACCGACATGAATCATCATGGTAGCATCACCACCATCGTCTACAATCACGTTCGGACCTTTGCCGCCGGGGAAATTCAATGCTTGCAATGTGCACCACCAGTAGTCAGCAAGATTCTCGCCTTTCCATGCGAATACCGCAACACCGGAAGCAGCAATCGCAGCAGCAGCATGATCCTGCGTTGAATATATATTACAAGAACACCAGCGGACTTCAGCTCCCAATGCAACCAGTGTTTCAATCAGTACGGCGGTCTGGATGGTCATATGTAATGATCCCATGATACGGGCACCTTTTAACGGTTTGGATTCTCCATACTTTTCGCGTAGAGCCATCAGGCCGGGCATTTCTTTTTCTGCCAAATCGATTTCCTTGCGTCCGAAGTCGGCAAGCGTAATATCTGCCACTTTATAAGGCAGAGTAGAGAATAATTCTGTAGACATATTGTAAATCATTTAAAATGTAATTGGTGCAAAGATAGAACATTCTGATTAGTAGGGCAAAAGCTATCCTTCTTTTTTATATTATAATAACTTGGGTGTTCGCCCGTTTCTTGAATTTTTATTCTATATTTGCGACATAAAAATGCATTTTCTATAACACTAAAATAGTTATTATTCATCTTCTATGGAGGATTACAACAACAAAACAAAAGCGGAGCTGTTAGAAATTATACAAAATCTCGAAAAAAAAGTAGAGCAGCTTTCCTCCGAATCAGCCTCCGGCAGAAAAGAACGCTTTCGCGACAGGTATTCCAACCGTATATTAGATAATCTGCCCGATATGCTTACCGTGCTCGACCGCGATGCCAATATCGTGGAACTGGTTTCCTCCCCATCAACCAATCACGTAGAAGGTACTACAGCAGACAGCATTACCCAATCCAACATAAAAGATATTCTTCCGGAAGATGCGTACAAGAACATACGCAAGAATATGGAACAAGTTTTCCGCTCCGGAAAGAGCGCCATCGCCAGGCATGACTTAATGATAGATGGTGTACCGCATCATTACGAACACTGGCTTTCCCTGCTCGACAAAGAATATCTGCTATGTATGTGTCGGGATGTTTCGCAACTTTTGGAAACAGAACAGACTAATGCCGAACAACAAAATGAAATTATGCGGCTCAATTCATTGATGGAAGCCATAGTGAATAATGTTCCTGTATATCTATTCGTCAAAGACTCCGGAAATGACTTCAGATACTTATACTGGAACAAGACTTTTGCAGACTATTCCGGCATCCCTATCGAGAAAGCTATCGGCAGAAATGATTTCGAGATCTTCAAACGGACGGAGGATATGGAGAAATTCCGCCTTGACGATATCAGAGTGCTAAAAGAAGGGAAACTGGACTATTTCGAAGAATATATGGCTGCTTCCGGAGAAATCCGCACGATAACTACCATGAAGCGCCTCGTCCCATCCAGTAACGAACATCCTTATATTATCGGTATCTCCTGGGATATCACCGAAATTAAGAAAACGGAGAAAGCACTGGATGCAGCCCGTATCAAAGCCGAAGAAGCGGACCGGTTAAAATCGGCTTTCCTGGCAAACATGAGCCACGAAATCCGTACGCCGCTTAATGCAATTGTAGGATTCTCCAAACTGATATCCAGCACAAATAATGAAAACGAGAAGAATCAGTATGCCGAAATCATTGAAAGAAATTCTGATATGCTGCTGAATCTTTTCAATGATATTCTCGATTTATCCAGCCTGGAAGCCGACTCTCTTAAATTCAACATTCAGCCGGTCAAGATACTGGATATCTGCTTGCAATTAGAACAGCAATATGGTCACAAAACCCAGGCAGACGTAAAACTGATTCTGGATGGTGGAGACGCCAATACATTTGTTTCCGCAGACTGGAACCGGACGATACAAATCGTAAGCAACCTGCTCAGCAATGCTGTAAAGTTTACCTCGCGAGGGGAGATTCATTTCGGCTTCCTCAATAAAGAGAACTTTGTAGAGTTCTATGTGAGAGATACCGGCATCGGTATTCCTGCCGAAAGAGCCGCCACCATTTTTCAGCGTTTCGGCAAAGTAGACGACTTCGTTCAAGGCACCGGGCTGGGGCTCACCCTCTATAAGATGCTGGTGGAAAAAATGGGTGGTCACATCCGGGTATGCTCAAAAGAAGACGAAGGCACCACCTTTTATTTCACTCTTCCGCTGGCCAACCGGTAAATTATATGCGTCATATACAAAAGCGGTGGACACCTTTACAATGTCCACCACTTTTGTATTTATGAAGATAGCTGTTACTTCTTTTCTTCCTTCTGTACTTTTGCGCTTAGCATTTCCTTATACTTCGCAGGATCATTCAATACCTTTATTGCTTCCTGCAAATCATCATCATCCTTCAGTTGCTCGATAATACCACCTCTCTGGAAATAATAACGCTTGATAATTTCATTAGCAATCATTCTCTTGATATCCTTAGAGAAATAATCCAAGTCACGGTCAAGATTATGATTCAACTTCTTTTCCAGTGCCTTGAACTCTTCGGCAGCATCTGTCATATAGCCTTCGAATTCAGCGGCCTCTTTCAGTGTTTTCAGAATCTTCTCACTTTGCTGGTCATATTTGAAATCAGCCTTCTTCACCAATTCCTTGAAATCATTGTAGTCAGCATCCGTCACTACAAACTTTTCAGGAGCAGCCACAGTAGGATGCTTCAAGCAGTATTGAGTCGCATAGTCAAAAATCAGATTATCACGTACGAGATAGAACAAGATATTCGGGAGTTTTTCCTGTTTGACAGTAATATCAGGCATTACACCACCTCCGTCACGTACTTCACGTCCGGCAGCAGTATAGAATACGTTAGTCAGACTGTCGGGAATCGTTCCCACACTTCCATCTTCGTTCCGGTGCTTATAGTCAATCGCCTGCACACAACGTCCGCTTGGGATATAATATTTGGAAGTAGTCACTTTCATCATTCCTCCATAAGGTAAAGAACGGGGAACCTGTACAAGTCCCTTTCCAAATGTACGGTTACCAACAATAACGGCACGATCAAGGTCTTGCAATGAGCCCGACAGGATTTCTGAAGCAGAAGCCGTACCACTGTTTACCAATACAGCAATCGGAATATCCAGATCCAGCGGTTCACGCAAAGTCTTGTATGTGTTGCTTGCCTGTTTCGTCTTTCCCTTGGTTGTTACGATTACTTTTCCACGGGGCAGGAAGTAATTGGCTATTTCCACTGCTTCATCCAACAGACCGCCACCATTATTACGAAGGTCGATGACCAGAGAAGTAGCTCCCTGTTTCTTCAGATCCAGCAATGCTTTTTTGAAATCTTTGGAAGGATTGCCGGAGAATGTGCTCAGGCTGATATATCCCACCTTATTATCCATGACGGTAGCATATGGGATGGCAGGGGTCTGAATAGACTCACGTACGATAGTAAACTCCATCGGGGTTTGTCCACCTTTCTCATTAGGACGCTCCACTTTCAGTTTAAAGCTCGTACCCGCCTGTCCGCGCAACATCTGGCTGACTTCTGAATTATTCTTTCCGGCCAGATCTTTTCCGTCTATTTCCATCAGGATATCTCCCGCCTTCAGTCCCGCTTTGGCTGCCGGAGTTCCTTCGAACGGTTCGGCAATCATGGAACGTTTCAACTTCGTATTATAGGTAATAAGAGAACCGATGCCTCCAAAACTTCCTTTCACCATCTGTTCCAGTTCACTTTGATCTTCCTCCGGGTAATATTCTGTATAAGGATCCAGCGAGAAAAGCATATTGTCGATTCCTTCACGAATGGTCTTGTTCGGATCAATAGTATCCACATAGAACATATCCAGTTCTTTCACAATCGCATTAAATGTATCCAAATTCTTGGCAATCTGGAAATTGCGGTCGTCTCCACTCTTAAAACTAAAGAAAGCTACGGTAGCTATTACAGCCACCAAAACAAGAGCTATCCGCCTATTCAGCAATTTTTTCATATATCTTTCATTAAAATGAGACGTAAAAGTAACTCAAACCTTGGTTATTCCGCCAGAACCTTGTTAATATTTAACTTAATTTCATCCCAGCGCTCCGGAGAGATTGTTGTTCCAATCACCTGAATAACATTTCCCGAGAGAATAGAACCAATTTTTGCACATTTTTCGAGCGAGTATCCGCACGTCAGACCATACAGAAATCCGGCAGCGAAATAATCGCCTGCGCCGGTGGTATCCAGAACTTTTTCTACAGGAATAGCCGACACTTTAATTTCTTCCGTACCTTTACGGATATAAGATCCGTTTGCTCCAACTTTCACAATAGCAATGCTGCATTTCTTGGCTATCACTCTCAGAGCTTCCTCCGGTTCTTCGCCGGTAAATGCTTTCGCTTCTTCCTCGTTTGCAAAAACGATATCCACATACTTATTTATTAATAAGGAGAAAAATTCCAGATCATTCTCCACGATATTATAACTTGCCATGTCGAGACAGATTTGCAGGCCAGCCTCTTTAGCCAGTTCGATGGCATGAAGAATCATTTCGTGATCCTGAACAAGGTATCCTTCTATAAATAAGTATGCATATCCTTTGAACATCTCCAATGTCAGATCTTCAGCTTTCAAAGAAGCGGCCGCTCCCAGATAAGTACCAAAAGTACGCTCTCCATCCTGAGAAATAAAAGTGGATGCCACTCCCGAAGGAAGCTGTTCGGAGGTCAATAAATTGTCTTCAATATTATTTTTCTGCAGATTTTTCCGAAAAAAATCGCCATAATGATCATTTCCTACTTTTCCGATAAAACCTGTTCCGGCACCCAGACAAGCGAGTCCAAGTATGGCATTTCCTGCCGATCCGCCTGTTGCCAGATGCGTTTTCATTTGTGAAAATTTTGTGTTAATCTGCTGTAACTTAGCGTCATCGATGAGTTGCATGCTTCCCTTGGGTAATTCCAGTTCATCCAAGAGTGTATCGTCTTTCAGGGTTGCAAGTACGTCTATCAGGGCGTTGCCCAATCCTATTATTTTGTCCATTCTCAATATTTTTTTTGCAAAGATATTGCATATTTCAAAAAAACCTACTACTTTTGCATCGCAATTGAGAAAAACATTCTTCCTTAGCTCAGTCGGTTAGAGC
>OOAK01001244.1_pt1 | contig 18400 bp, 9 predicted proteins | sample 1671811 | NCBI WGS metagenome assembly OOAK01 (sample SAMN06348195, study PRJEB24527) | human gut metagenome | biome: human gut; feature: ankylosing spondylitis patient; material: feces | host: Homo sapiens | place: China | collected 2015-10 | reverse complement strand
ACCACTCACCCGCCTCGAGGAACCCCAACCGGGGAACCACTCGCCGAGCGGCAGCAAGAGATAAACCTACAGCACAATCCCATTCCACGCAAATCGGGCATGACAAGACAAGACGCGAACCCTTGCAAACACTGGAAAGCGTCGGCGTGTCGAAAACACGGGAAAAACGGGCTGCGGACGCCATCGCGTAGCGAAAGACCGTCGGAAAAACCCTGAAACACCTCACCGCAAACCAACATCCGGGCGTGTCGCAACCACACTATCCGTTTACGGCCCATCCCCCAAGCCAACCCATCCGAGAAAACCTCCCAGCTGAAAGCTGAAATAGGAGAAACAGAAGAAAGCAGATAAACGAAACCGCACCGCCGATCGTTGTCCTGAACACATTCAGATCTCAACTGATCGAAAGTGCGGTTTTGCATATGCGCGTGCAAGCGACGGCAGAACAAGGCAGCGCAGCCAAAAATCGATTAATCGGTGCAACCGAAACGGTAGAGCGCCCAGCCCTGGCCATACTGCGAATAATCGGCAACCTTCACCAACGTGCCGCCATCCACATACGCATCAATCAATTCCTCATTGTGGAAGGAATCGTACTGGGCGCGATACGGGAATGACTGCAGACTCTGCGCCTGGTCGCCCATCGTAAGGAAGTATTCCGGAGCGTCGGTCAGCGGACATACCGTGCCGAGCACCTGCTGCGCATCGCCGGAAGCAAACGCGGTCTCCACTTTGCCGAACGGAGCGGATGGCACATCGGTGCGCGCATTGATGATCGGATACAACATGTTCGCGTTGAACAGCGTCTCCGCATACATCGAACCGTTCAACGGATCGGAAATGATGGTGGCCTGGGTGCCCGTACGTTTCGTGACCTTGCGCAGCACAGCGATCTTTTGCTCGGTGAGCTGCTCGTTGGGGTCGCTTTGGTTCAGACTGGAATGCGCGATGATCGTGTCGCGAGCCGCGGAACGCGATGGGCATACGATCTGCGCGGAAACCGCAAGTATCGCAATCACAAGGAATACGGCGATTAGGACGATCCAATTGGAAGCGAAAGAAGCGTTCTTCACGGAAGAAACAGCAGACGCAGAAGAAAGGGAAGGAACGGAAGAAGCACTATTCTTCGTGGAAAAGGAAGATGCAGAAGGAGCGAAAGAAGCGGATGCGGCGCACGCGGAAACGCATTCGGCAAGAGCGTTGATTCCAATGACAAGCAGCGGCAGCGTGACCAGCGGAAGCATGGTCATAATACGGTTTTCATCGCGATACCACGGAGCGCTGATGATATTCGGCAACGCGCCGACCAGCGTGACCGTGCACACATACACCAGCGCGACCAGCAGGAATGCGGCCGTCAACGCAATCACGTCACGCAGGCGATCGTTGCGACGAAGTCGAGATGATTCGGACGACGCGGACGCGGCATCAGTGGCGTTGGAGTGCGACGCAGGTGGCGGACAGGAAACGGAAACCGGGGAATCAGCGGCGGAAACCGCAATATCAGAAGTCGAAGCATCAACATCGACATCAGCAGAAGCCACGGGAACCACAGTGGAAGCAGCCGACGAAAACGAATCCGAAGCACGCGCAGCCGCGCGACGGGAAGCGCAAACGAAAGCGGCCGCAGTTCCCGCAATCAACAACAGTGCGAACAGAATTGCAGGAAAACCGTCAAGCCCATCCGTGAGACAGAACGAAATCGACTCCCACAAATTCTTGGACGGCTGATGGCTATGGAACCAGGAATCGGGATTCGCCCAACGGTCCGATTTGAACGACGTCAGCATCAACGCCACAAACGCCACCGCACCGACGCACATGGCAATGAACGCGCCAAGAATCAGCTTCCACGGCAAGCGCAGCACAATGAACGGCACCAAAATCAGAGCATACGTGAATGCGATACGCGGGTGCGCAACGAGGCAAACCACGCCTGCGACAGCAGTGATCGCAAGCCATTTTGCTATATGCTCGCGCGCGGCGATCGCATCGAACAAGCGCAATGTGGCGGCGATGAGGAACGGCAGCAGCGACGTGGCGAAACCGAATGCGATCAGCGGACCGGCATTCAGCAGTCCGTACGGGTGGCACACCGAGCTGACGGCAAGCACGGGCACGAACAGTCCAATCAGATTCCGCAGAACGAAAGTAGCGTCGAAAGTGACGTTATATTGCCGATTCACAGCTGACGATACCTGCTGATTTGAAACATTCGACGATTCAGATACGGACGACGATTCAGGCGTAGACGATGCTTGAGAAATACGTGAAATTGGATTGGAAATTGGATTACCGCGATTCCAACGTCGCAGGAAATACCTGCATAATACCAGCATTCCGGCAGGGAAAATCACGCCCGAAGCAATGATCCACGTGATATTGAATGCCGCGTAGATCGAACATTGCACGCCGAACAGCGCCGCGATCTTAATCACAAGGTAAGCACAGACGTGAAACAACGGCGGATAAAACGAATCATGCGGCCACAAATGCAGAGCCGCCCCCAATCCCTCGTCAAGCAGACGGTGAATGAAATAGTAATGCGCGGGGGCATCGCTGCTGACGATCGGCGTATTCCACACCGTGGAGGGGAACCACGCAATCACCAGGCATAGTGCGGACGCGACGCCGATAATCGACGTAAGCCACGGCAATAACGCGTGACGCGATGCAGGACGCAGCATCGCGTGGCACCGCTGCAGGCCATGTTTCCGCCCGGACGGACCGCCCTTGGCCGAATCATTCCTGGCTGGACCATTCGTAGCCGAACCATCCTTGGCCGAGCCATTCTGCCGAGCCTGAGTCTGCACATAAGCCTGCACATAAGTTCGCGCACGAGCCTGAGCCGAGCCACAATCGCCCGACACGGAACCGGTATTCGTAATCTGTTCGGAAGTCATCGATTCCATCGTAGCGAGTGCCGCAACCATGCTCAACGCTTATTCTCTGGAATCACTTTTCAGGAATCATTCAGACTTCATGCAGGGGTATAACAGTGTTGCGCAAGAAAACAATCACGTTGGAAGCCCAAGATGATTGCACGGGACGCATCATGCGCTACGGGCCTGCCTTGCTGCGGAGCGCGCGTCCCGGCCAACGCTGACGTCGGCATGCGCCGGCGCGCTATAACAGAGAACTGGAGAAGTACCGCATGTTCGTTCTCAAGAACGCATGGGCGGCGCTTGGTCGCGTCAAATGGCGCACCGCGCTGATCGCCCTACTCGCACTACTGGTGTCTTTCTCGGCTGCCGTGGACTTGGCAGTGATTCGAGCCGACGACACCGCCAATAATGAAACATACCAGTCGCAAAAAGCCACGGCGGTGATTCGGCCGAACGCGCAAACACAAGCCAAGCGCGACGGTGCCGATTCCAGCTATACCGACAAGTATTTGACGTGGGAAAAGTACAGCACGTATGCAACGGCCGCACAGAGCAACAACGTGACCTTCAATTACACGTTGGCAACATCGGTGCCGGTGCGCGAAAGCAAGTCGTTGCAGGCGATCGCCGCGAAAAACGACACCAGCGAAGACAAGACCGGCGGCAACCTGACCCTGCAGGCGTTCTACACGTTGGACGCCGCGAAAATCAACGACTACGGCTACTACAAGGTAGTCAAAGGCAAGCATCTGAGCTATAAGACGCAGAGCGACGGCGTACTCATTTCGCAGGCGCTGGCCGATAAGAACAATCTCAAGGTCGGCGACAAGGTGACGGTCGGTAATCCGTCGAAGGCTTCCGACACATACACGTTCACCGTGCGCGGCATTTACGAATACGACAGCGACGTGCCTGAGGGCAACGGTTCCGACGCGAAATACGCAAAGGACAATCGTGAGAACGTGATCTACACGACGTATATCAACTTCGCCAAGAACGGGCTTGACACGACGGAGGCCACGGGATGGGCCATTCCGAATCTGAATATCATCTTCTCGCTGGCGAATCCTTCCACCTACAACACGTTCGTGCGCTTGGTGAAGAAGGCCAAGTTGGACACGAAGACGTACGAGATCACCTCGCCGTCGCTTACCGCTTACAAGAAGTCGATCGAGCCGCTTGATTCCGCCGCTTCGGCAGCGCGCATCATGCTGATTGCCGTGACGATTGTCGGTGGCATCGCTTTGCTGGCATTGATTGCATGTGCTGCGATTGGCGGCCGCCGCGATGAGATCGGCATGGCGATGATCACAGGTGTGACCAAGGGCCGTTTGGGATGGCAGTTCATGCTGGAAACGTTCATGATGACGGTTCCGGGTTGGATTGTCGGTTTGGTTGCGGGCGCGCTGTTGGCGAAGCCGATCGGCACCGCATGGGCCGGCGGGCAGGCTGTGTCGATGACGTCCGCTTCGGTGTGGAACGTGATCTGGTACGGCTTGGGCGCATGCCTGGTGCTTGGCATCGTGGCATTCGCGCGCGTGGCCTGCTTCAACCTGAACCAACTGTTTGAGGAACGCTCGGAGGTGAAGGCATGAGCGACAATATGAATGATAAGAACGAGAACCTCGACGAGACCGTGGTCGACGAGACCGTGGTCGACGAGACTGCCGAGACCGCATCAAACGAGACCGTCGATGATGTTGCGACTGACGATATTGCAGCTGACGCATCTTCCGCTGATTCCATTGAATCCATCGATTTTGCGGTGGTATACGACGATGACAATGCAGATATCGAAATTGCCGCAACTGACGGCGCGGAAATTTCCGACGATGTAAACGATGGCGATACTGCAGTAGCTGCCGACGGCGATGCTGTGGTATCTGCAGATAATGCAGATACCACCGAAGTTGCAGATGACGCTGCAACTGCTGCTGATACTGCGGATGGTTCGGATGTGGTCGCCAACAATGCGAATCAGGTGAGGGAAACGCTTGCCTTGCGTTCTTCCGACGAACCGACCGTGCTGGAATCGCATGAAATGGTGAAAGCCGATTCCGCAACCAGCGTCTCCTCACAGCTCGACCGCGAAATCAAGCATCATCGCAAGAAGGATGCGTTTTTCTTCAAAGCGAATCCGACGTTCGCACTCGATCATGTGACCGTGACCAATCGCAAGACCGGCCGCAATATTCTCGACGACCTATCGCTGTCGTTCCATGCGGGCGCCACGCATGCGGTGCTCGTGGACGCGGAGGATCGCGAACAGCATCAGACGTTGCTGGCCACCATGGTCGGCATGGTGCGCACGGACCGCGGCAACGTGATGCACAAAAGCACCAACCTGAGCGACGTCGAACCGGTCGAAATGTTGGGACACCGCATCGGATTCATTCCGCAACGTTTCGCTTTCCGCCCCGATCTCGACGCGGAAAGCAATGTACTGTACGCCATGGATGCGTCGAACCGCAACTTCCTCAAGCCGAAGCCTGTGATCGCCCGCGAACTGCTCAAGCGCGTGGGCTTCGACGAAGTGACGTCCGGCCTGGCAGTCGGCGAAGTAAGCGAACTGAACCAGCGCCGCGTGGCCATCGCTCGTGCGCTGAGCTGCGAGGCTGAAGTGATCATCGCCGACGAGCCGACCGCTGGATTGGATGCCGACGATGCGGCCGTGGTGTTGGATCTGTTGAAGAAGTTCAAGCGCGATGCCGATCGCAGGCGCGCCATCATCGTGGTGACCACCAATCCGGAGATCGCCGATGCGATGGAGCACAGCGTGGAACTCGACTAGCCGCCTAGTGCAACGGGCGCACGAACATAGACTCTTTCGTGCGCCCATAGGTAAGCCCTTTGGAATTCTGGTTTTAGCCAAATTCCAAAGGGCTTGCGTGTTCTGGAAACGGTCTGCCCTACTCGACGATACGCATGTGGTACTGCTCGGCGAGCGGCGTGACGTCAAGCACGCCGTATCGTTCGAGCAGCCGCAGCCATTCGCGCCTGTTACTTTCGCCGAAACGGGCCGCCTTGCGCGCATAGGCTTCGGCCGTCAGGAACTTCGGCGGAATCGACTTGCTGTTGTACTTGTCGGCCACCATCACCACTTCCTGCTCAAGATTCATGGGCACATAGTCGGCCGGAGGCAATGGCAATCCTTGCGATTCCACCGCTTCTTTGGTGAGTCCCACACCGGTGTGGTTGCGCGCGAACTGCGCGATAGACTCGTCAACACCCTCATTCAACAAATATTCGTAGCCTTTAAGCCCATGCCGCACGTAATTCGGACCGTCGAATTTCAGCGGTCCACCGTCGGAACCGTCTTGCTTGAGCAGAAAATACGTGCCGATATCATGCAGCAGACCACCGATCACCACCAGATGCTCGTCGATCAGCCTCGGCGGAACGGTCCCACCCGTAAGCCCGTCCGATGATGGAATGGAGGGGATGCGAAGCATACCGAACGATTCGCTTCCATTGCCGTCTTGCGTAAGCCTAAGGCCGAAATCGCCCGCTTTTTCAGGGGCATCGTCCGGTAGTGTGCAGCGGCGGGTGAACAGTGCATTCTGCCTGCGTGCCATGCGACGTGCGATGTCGGCGACGACTACGCAATGTCCGTGAATCAAATCGTATGCGGCTTGCGATTGCGCGATTTTTCGATGCAGTTCGTCAACTTGGGCGAGTGTAGGAATATATCCGGTTGTCATACCGCCTATCTTAGGCGCTGTATGACGATTGCCGCATGCTGAATCCGGTCGAAAAAAAAACTGGAAATCCCCGATGAAAGTTTCAGCCGAAAAATTCCGAAATACGGATTTCAGATTACGGATTTCAGATGGAACGCACACGGAATGCGCCGGTACGGTTGGAAGCAACGATCATCTGATTGTTTTCCAAACGAGTCCAGCCATCTTCGGCACACTGATCGAAACCGGAGCTGGCCACAACCACGCCCTTCGGCTGGCCTGCAGCCTGATCCGCTTCGGATTCACCGAGCGTACGATAGCGCATCACACGATAGTCATGCGCCTGGTCGCCACGGCCGTACTGGTCATAGATTTCCACAATGCGCTTGGACGTGACCTCACGACCGGCCGCGCACAGAGCGATGAATTGGTCTTGGCTCTGGATCATGCAGTTGTAGCTGGACTGCGGATAGCTTTTGCGCAGTTCGCGCACCGCCTGCGCGACCGCCTCGTCGAGTGCGAAACCAAAACCGATGTACTGCAGGATCACTGCGAAGAAAATGGCGGAATCGGAACGTCCGCCAGTGGACTGCACGATGTTGGGATCGACCGGGAACGCGCGGTTGGTGATGATGTTGCGACCCTGATCGTCGGAAATATCGCCATTGTGGATGAAGCTCAATCCGTTGGCGTAGAACGGCTGCTGGTTTTCGAGAATCAGCGGCAGGTTCGAGCTGGCCAAACGCAGGTGCCACAGGCCTCCACGAGCCGGAGTGTTCGCAAGCTCGTCGAAAATCGGATCATGTCGGGCTGCGATCGTGTTCTTGTAGACGGCGGTGCCGGTTTCCGGGGTGGGAGCGCCACCGTCACGCAGGTACGGCGACTCGCTCGGCACGGTGACCAGCGCGGAGCCCCAGCCATCGTTGTGGATTTCGCTCAGATTCCGGAAATCGCGTACGGCCTGCATGCCGAGCACGCCATTGAGACTGGTGTTGCTTCCGGCTGCCGCGAATCCAAGTAATCTGCACATGGTTGATTACTCTACAGGGCTTGTAATGCAACGCGCGCATATGGCTATCGACATTGCTTATAGCGTGCGAAAAACAGCGTGATTCCAACGATTCTTCGAGATAAGACCATGCAAAAACCTACAAAATGCCCTACGAAAACGGGCTGCGCGACGATGGCAGATACGATCGCCATCATCACGCAGCCCGTTTCACGGCTTGTTTCACACACGCTTTAGCCGCGGAGGACGCTGAGTCGCGAGGAACAGCGGCTGTATCTCAATCAGCGGATTGTAAGGCGCAAGGCCGAACCATTTGACCGGAGATCCCGCAAAATGACGAATCGCATACTTGACTTCCAAAGAAATCGCGCCACGCTGCGACACCTTCGACTCAGGCATAAGCGCCTTGTGTATCAGCACATATCGAATCGGACCGATATTCGGATCAGCATCAAGCTTCGGATAGCGGCTTTCCTGCCTCGGCAGATCCCCCGACTTCGACAAATCGTTCATGATCTGATGAATGTAAGCTGGAATCGACTGAGAAACCTTGAAACCAAGCCGAATGCGAACACGGAACATATAATCCGTACCGAAATTCTCAACCGAATACTCGCGGGTGAACGGCTCATCGGCAGTCTCGACGGAAACAGCCCACCAAGCGCGGGCACGTTTTGGATGGTCGGCGAAAATCGAGAAGAAGATATCGGTATCGATACGCTTCGTTTCCGGATCCGACGTGAGATAGACGATATTGTCGGCAAAATACGGAATCGTATCGTCATCATGCAACCGCTTCAGCACCGGTAGGCATTCGGCGGGCTGCATATGGCGACGCTGCGCACGTTCCAGCTTCGTGCCTTCGTTCCACGTGTACATAACCAGCAGAATCGCGAAGGTAAGCAGCATCGTGAACCAACCACCATGCAGGAACTTCGCCATGGAAGCGAAGAAGAACATGAATTGGATCGCAAGAAACAGCACGGTGAATACGACCGCTCCGATACGACGCCCCGAATGCCAGATGTAGACGGCAAGCAGAATGGTGGTAGTGATCATGGTGATGGTCAACGCCAGACCATACGCCGCGGAAATATGCTCGGAATCACGGAATAGCGCCAAAACCAACAGCGTGGAAACGCAAAGCACCGCATTGACCACAGGAATGTACAGCTGGCCGCGGGTACGGGCCGGGTAACGGACCTGAAGATGCGGCATCCAGTTCAGATGGGTGGCTTCAGACACCATCGTGAACGCGCCGGTGATCAACGCCTGCGATGCGATAACGCCCGCGACCACGGAAAGCACGACGGCCACGTAACGCACGCTGGGCGTCATCATTTCGAAGAACGGGTTCAAACCGTGCGTGCGGATGTAAGCCGAATCATCCCAATGATTGAGCATCCATGCGCCTTGGCCGAAATAACAGAGCACAAGCGCGATTTTGATGAACGGCCACGTGAAATAGATGTTGCCACGGCCAACATGACCCATGTCGGAATAAAGCGCTTCGGCACCGGTGGTTGACAGGAACACCGTACCCATGATGGCAAGCCCGGCGGCATTATGGCTGCTGAACAGGAATCTGACACCGTACACGGGGTTGAGCGCCGCGAACACGCTCCAATACTGACTGGGGTTCGCCAAGCCGACAACCGCCAGGAACGAGAACCAGACAAGCACGACCGAACCGAACGCCTTGCCGATACGCTCGGTGCCACGCGACTGCACAGAGAACAGCATCAGAATGATGGCCGCGGTGATCATCAGGGTCAGCTGCTTGTTTTCAGTGAAAAGTTTTTCAAAAGCTGGCAGCGTCTCCAAGCCTTCCACTGCCGAGCTGATGGACACAGCCGGGGTGAGTACGGAATCGGCGAGGAACGCGGCGCCGCCGAGCATGGCAGGAATCGCAAGCCATGCACCGTACTTTCGAACCAACGAGTACAGCGCGAAAATGCCGCCTTCGCCCTTGTTGTCGATACGCATGGCAATCAGCACGTATTTGACGGTGGTGATAAGCGTGATTGACCAGAACACCAACGAAAGCACGCCGAGCACGGCTTCGCGGTCGGCATGCGCAAGTCCGCCCTGCCCGTTGAGGAACGTCTGCATGGTGTACAGCGGCGAGGTGCCGATATCGCCATATACCACGCCCAACGCCACGATCGCCATGGCGGGCGTGATTCTGTTTGGACCGGATTGCAGACGGCTCCACCAACGACCGACGGGACCCTTGCTGGCCACCTGGTCAAGTTTGGCGGCCTCCTGCTGTTTCTCCTCGTGCTGCTTGATCAGCACCTGTCGCTCTTCCTTGGTCAGCACCTTGTGCGAAACCTTCGGCGCCTGCGTGTATGTGGCTGCGTGAAACAGCGGCTCATCCTCGTTTGGCTCGTTAGCCATAACGCTACCTCCAAGTGGCGGGCCTTCCAACCCACTCCCCAAAATAAACGCAAAAAGGCACGTTAGGAGCCTTACGAAGTCTTGTCAAATCTTCACATTGTTTCTTGCGATTCTTGATCTCGCACGAAGTAAACTTCCTGTGGGTTTTTTTCTTATTTTACCTCTTGTCTTTCTCTTACTCTCTCTTATTTTCGGATAAATCGTTTCCGTCCTGTCGATTTTCGGAATTTGTTCAGATTCCGTACACTTCGCGCGTGGTCTTTCGCGTTGCCTGCGCGACTTCCGTCAGCGGTTTATCGAGATAATTCGCCAACGACTGCAGGGTGTAGGGGATCATGTATGGCGCGTTGGTGCGGCCCCGATACGGCATCGGACTTAGGTAGGGGGCATCTGTTTCGACCATGACATGGCTCAATCCGACAATGCGCGCCGACTCGCGAATACCATCGTTGCCCTTATAGCTGGATGTGCCCGAAAGGCTGAGATACCAACCGTTTTCACGTGCGATCTCACCCATTTCGGCATCACCGGAATAGCTGTGGAACACGGTCCGTTCGGGAGCGCCGTCCGCCAGCAGCGTTTCGATGACTTCCCTATGTGAATCGCGATCATGGATCTGCATGGGCAGGTTCAGTTCTTTCGCGAGCGCGATGTGCGCGCGGAAGGCTTCTCGCTGCAGTTCTTTGGCGGCTTCTCCGGTGCGGAAGAGGTCCATGCCCGTCTCGCCGATGGCCACAACCTGGTTGGGGTAGGCGGCGGCGAGGCGGTGCACTTCGGCCATGGCGTCTTCGAAGCTGGTGTCGTGCCATGGCTTGTATTTGAGCGGCAACCCGTCTGGGCCCGGCACCCCGCGGTGACCGTGGAGCACGGATTCGTTGGGGTGTATGGCGATGGCCGCATGCACGGTTTGGGGGTGTTCGCGTGCCATGTCGATGGCCGTCATGAGGTTCGGCAGTTCGCATCCGCAGTCGATGACGCCTTCGACTCCGACTTGTTGCGCTTGGTTCAGCAGTTCGTCGACGCTGTATACGGGGACTTCCGGCTGTCCTTTTTCTTGCGCTTCGTGGCTCATGGCCCGCGAGAACGGCACGACGGACGCCACATGCGTGTGGTTGTCGATGACGTGCGCGTTCTCGGGAAGTGGTTGCGGTGCTGGCGCCCAGCTGCGGTCACGATGGTGTTTGCTCATGCCTCCAGCCTACGCTCGATGGCAGTCTTGCTTCGGAAGCCGCGTTATTCATCGATGGCAGTGGGATTGACCAACGCACCTCCATATGTTTTGCGGCGTAGCGCTGAAACGCTTTCCGCGATTAGTCATGGAGGGTGAGGGTGGTGAAGGACCAGGAGGGGGCGGTGTAGGCGCCGCTGGTTAGGTCGATTGCGGTTTCAACCGGAACGGTTGGCGAAGCCTTGCCGATTTCACCGGCGTACGGGTCGGTTCCGGCGAGCACGGTGGCGGTTGCCGAAGCGCGGGATTCCGCGGAAACACCAAGCTCTTCAAGCACTTGGTTCAGATCAATCTCGGCTTCAGCGTCGAGCGCGTTGACGATACGCACGTAGGTGACGCCTTCAGCATCATTGCGAGCCACGGTGACGGTACGGCGGGGCTCTTCCGGCTTCTCAACACCCTGCGCAACAAGCTCTCCATCGATATACAGCTTCATGCTTTCGCCGCGATCGGCCACTTCGATGCGCACCTGCCACACGGTTCCGGGGAACACTTCGTCCATGGACCATTCGGTGCCGTCAAGATTGTAGGCGGTACCGTCGCGCACCACCTTGATTTCGAAAGCACGACCGAAGGAGGTGATGTTGTGGTTCTTGCCGTTGATGTCGCCGTGCACCAGCTGCAAGCCCCAACGACCCTGATAGTAGGTGATGGTGGCGTTGATGGTGTAGGCGTCAGAGTCAATGTTGAGGCTCGTGTTCATCGGACCATTGCCTGCGTAATGGCAGTCCTCAAGATCGACATGGCGGCCATCAGCGGTGTCAACGCTGAAGTTGGTGATGTCGGCGTGAGCGGCACCTTCCAAGCGCAGGCCAACGGTTGGTGGCAGTTCGCGACGCAGCGTGGTCTTGCCTTCCACCGCGACCGGCCATGCGGTATCGGACGTGGTGGTGGCATACATCTGCTGCACCCAGTAGCTGTACGGCAGGTAGGTACGTTCGTTGTCGAAGTAGATCAGATCAGGATTCCAGCTGTGATGTCCGTTCTTGGCAAACAGCGGCGCATACGAAGACATGACCACGGCATCGCCGTTCAATTCCATGCGACCCATGAACGCCGCTTCGGAAAGACCGTTGATCAGCTGCGTGTTCCACGAACCATACTCGCCCAAGTACACCTTCGGGCCCTCACGATCCGTGGTGTCGTAGTGGTCGAGATTGTGGAACCACCAGCTGGAGGACTGATAGGAATGCTCGTCAACGATGGGAACTCCGGCTTCACGCGCATACTGCCAACCAGCCTCGTAGTCGGGACCGCTCGGAGCCGGACCGACCGTGCCAACCACAACAATATCCGGGTAGGTGGCCTTGACCGCGTCGAAGATCTGCTGGAAGCGGTTCCTGAACACGTCATCGATGAGATCTTCGTTGCCGATGCCCAAATATTCAAGGTTGAACGGTTCCGGATGACCCATGGCGGCACGCTTGGCACCCCATTCGGTGGTCGCGGCATCGCCATTGCAGAATTCGACCAAATGCAGCACTTCATCGATGTATGCCGGCATGTCTTTCTGCGCGATCGGCACCGGGCCCTGACTGGTGTTCTGGCAGCTCACGGCGGCGGGCAGCACCGGCAGCGGCTTCGCGCCAATGGTTTCGCACAGGCACAAGTATTCGTAGTAGCCGATACGGAACGACTGGTGGTAGCCCCACAGGTTGAAATTGTGCGGCCGATGCTCAACATCACCGATGGTGCGATCCCAGTGGTACATGTTATCCATGCCAAGACCGTGGGTGATGCAGCCGCCCGGGAAGCGCATGAAGCGCGGCTGCAGATCGGCGAGCGCCTTGACCAAATCGGGACGGAAATGCTTGAGCCCGTTGTAGGTGGTGCGTGGTTCGAGGGTAACGAAATCAAGATCGACGGTACCTTCCGTGGTGAAGGTGAGTCGCAAAGCGCCTTCATGTACAACGATGGCATTGCTTTCACCGGAAACCGTCAGCGAAACCTCTTGCTTACGCCAATCGTTGGAATCGACGGTGATATCTTGTTCTGCAATCGCATTTCCATCGTCGTCAATCAGAGCGACGGTGACGGGAAGTGCGGAAGCTTCGCAATTGCTGGAAATACGCATCCATGCGGAGAAATCGTAGGTTTCGCCGGCACGGAAGACCATGCCGTCCCAGCCGATATTTTCAAGCGAAGCCGGCGCCTGTTCGACTTCGACGGACGCATAGTGCGGGTTTTCTTCGGCTACCGGATTGTCGGTGAGCACGTCGAAGGCTGCGAAGGAGCCGGCGGGCACGATTTTGCGCCAGAAGCTGTAGTTGCTCCAGTCGGAGGAGTCGGCGCGATTGTATTCGAATGCGCCGTTCTGTACGAGGTCGGCGTTGAGTCCGCCGTCGCCGGAGTAGCTGATGTCTTCGTAGAAGATGCCCCACAGGTCGGTGCTGATGTTGCGCACACCTGCCTTGTTGAGGGTTGCGATGATGGTATCGGTCATGGCATTCCTTTTTGTGTTTGGTTGGTGGTTTGTCATTGAGTTTTGTTGGAAATTTGATGATTGATGGCGATTTATAGCGACTGCTGGTTGCCGTCAGCGCGGGTCGAGTGCGAACCAGAGCACGCCATGCGCTGGTATGGTTCCACGGATGACTCGATCTTCGCCCTCACCTTCGATACGTGCGCCGGTTACATCAGTTTCGCCAGTTGCGTTGGTTTCGTCGTCAAACAGATTGGTAATCGTCCACGGATCGTTGCGTTGGCTTAATCCGACGATGGATTGCAGCTCGATGGTTGCCGGCAGTTCGTAGTCGCGATCGCCGGTCCAGAAGATGGCTGCATAATGTCCGCCCGAATGTGCGGAAGGAGTGCCATCCGCCCAGTCGGCCGCATCGGCGGCCCACACCACGAGATCCCCAAGGTAGGAGTTTTCGTCATCCCAACGTTCGAAGATGCGTTCGTACACGGTTTCGTGATTGTTGGTGGATCCTGCGGTGACTTCGCGCAATGCCGGATTGGCGAGCAGTTCAATGGTTTCGCTGGTACTGGTCGGCAGGTCGCCGCCTACCATAAGTGGGCTGCGTCCCATGCACCAGAGGGCAAGCAACGTGCGGCTTTCATCTTCGGTGAGGCGGCTTTGGCGATCGTCTCCACGTTCGGCCCGCAATCCAATATGCCCCAACGGCAGCATGTCGGCGTCAGCCCAATGACCGGTGGTCTGGAACGGCGCCCACCTCGCAAGACGCGGGAATTGCTGGTAGATGTCTTCCCAACGATCCCATAAATCGTCGCTGATACGCCACATTTGCGCGCTGTCTCGCAGAAATTCGGTGTAGCCGGTGCTCACCCAACCGCCCGGCGAGAGCGACAGGCTGATGCTGCGACCGTATTTCGCTTCAGCTTTGGCGATGGCGTTATGGTAGGCGGCGATTTCCGCGCTGTGGAATGGCGTTTGCATGTCGTCGACTTTGAGGAAGTCAAGCCCCCATGAGGCGAACAGGTCGAGCTGTTCGTCATACCAAGCTTGAGCTCCGGAGTGGTTATGGTTCAGCCCATAATTGTCTGAATTCCACTTGCACACGTGGTTAAGGTCCGCCACCTCTTGCGCCGTGTATGGAGTGCCTTTGACCGGCAGATTGTTGTCGACCGCCAAGCGCGGAATGCCTCGCATCATATGTACGCCAAATTTGAGTCCCATGGCGTGGATCTGTTCGGCAAGCGGTGCGAAACCGTGCCCGTCTGCAGCGCTGGGGAATCGTTCAGGGTCGGGCAGTTGACGCCCGTATTCGTCGAGGATCAGCGGCGCATTGGCATTGTAACCGTGTGCGCGGGCGGTCGGATCATACCAGTCGATGTCGACGACGATCGTATCCCAGCCGGCGTCTTTCAGGTGTTCCGCCATGAATCGTGCGTTGGCAAGCACTTCGCTTTCGGTGACGGTGGTGCCGTAGGAATCCCAGCTGTTCCAGCCCATTGGCGGTCGCCATGCTTTTGGCAGATCCTCGGTAGTCGCCATTGCCTTCTCCTTGTACAACGTTAGAAAAGCGTGCCGTTTACAGTATCTGACGTCATCCTTGACTTACTTGTTCGACTTCATCATCTTGGAAAACTTCAGATATGTACCGTTACATATTTTATAGCATATTTCAGAAATCACAATCATGATAGGATATCGGTGATTCTTTGAAATTTCAACGATTACCAGAAAATCATCATATATAATATCGTTACAGAAAAACTTGGCTGTAAGGAGCGGTGCATGGCAAACGGCAAACCGACATTGCGCGACGTGGCGGCGGAAGCCGGCGTCTCCCCCATGACCGCATCGAATGCGCTGCACGGCAAAGCCGGCGTCAAGGAATCGACCCGAGCCAAAGTGCTGGCAGCAGCGAAAAAACTCGACTATCGCATCAATCTGACAGCCAGCATGCTCAAATCAGGTCGCAGCAACATTATTCACATCATCGTCAACGAATTCGATTCGCCGTTCTATTCGAAGCTGACGCAAACATTGAGCCGCGAGATCACCTCACGCGGACTCACGCCGTTCATCGAGCAAACCCAGTATTCGCCGGACGCGGCCGAACATGCGCTGACCAGCAATCCGTTCTCAGGGCAGCTCTTCGACGGTGAGATTCTGCACGCCACCGGATTGGGCACGAATCTACCGCTCGCCAAACTCAACGGCGGGCGCCCTCTCGTACTGCTCGACGCATGCGAGGAAACGCCAACCGTGGATGCCGTGAATTTTCCCAACGAGGAGGGCGAACGCGCTGCGATGCAGTATCTGATCGCCCAGGGATGCCGGAATATTGCGATTGTCGGGCATACGTTCGTGCCGCGCGCCGAGTTGGCGCATGCGCAGAACGCATTTGCATTGCGACTTCGAGGAGCGTGCGCGGCGTTGCTGGACGCAGGATTGCCATATGACGAAACCATGGTGTTCGAAGGCGGTCGCTCCGACGAAGGCATTACCGCCGGGCACGCGATCGCCGAACGGATCATGGCGGCGCGAAGGACGGGCTGCGGAGCCGGCGCGGGTGCTGGAGACCGCGAAACAGGCACGGCCGGAACCGCCGATTTCAACGATGCAAGCGGCAAGATTACGGGCAGATCGATCGAAACGACCGACAAGATTCCCGCAATCGCGTTCGACGGAGTGTGCTGCGCCAATGATTTCGCCGCATTCGGCGTGATTCGCGGCCTCGCCGACTATGGCATCCATGTGCCGCAAGACGTGAAGGTGATCGGATTCGACGGCGTGACTTCCGGAACCTACGCCACCCCTTCGCTGAGCACCATCCAAGTGGATCTCGACCAGCTTGCCAAATTCGCGGTCGATATGATTGTCGAACGGATCGAACGCGGCGAAGTGAATGATAATTCCAGCAATGCCGGAAATTCCAATGATGCAGGCACGGTGCTGCCGCCGAGCCGCGCAACCTGAATCCACGACCGCGATCATATAGCTATCGTGCGTTCCGCGCCCGATTGCAGCGGAACGCACGATAGCCGGAAATACGGCATTTCAGCGATTGGTTGACTCAGCCCCGATCAGTCGCGGCGGCGAATGGCAAAGATGCGGGCGGAGGGTTGCTTGGAGGTGGCGGCGTTCAGGCGAACCGTTTCCGGATCCATGCGTTCGATAGTCCACGGTTTGGCATTGGGCGCATGGTCCGGTTCGGCAGGATTCGGGAACACCTGTTCGATGGTTTGATCCGCATCCAACGGCATGTTCACGGACGGTGTGCCGCCGCGACGCCACACGATGATGTAGTCGGGCTTATCTTCCGGCTGAGGTTGCTGATCGTTCTGCTCGGCAGCCTGCTCATTCCAAGCGGATTCGCCGTACACATACGCGTCACACATATCCGTTTCGACATGACGCAAGCCGACGGCAAGCCAATCGCCGTCGAAGTCGGGAAGTCCGGACGGCCAGAACGGCACCATATGCTGCTGGTCGGTAAGTACACAACGATGTAAGGCGATAGCGTCGCGAACGAGTGAAAGACGCGGCTCCGTCATGCGATCGATGAAACCAGACAGATACAGCCTGCCGAGCACACCCGTAGCAAGCGTGAACACAGCAGTCTCATCATCCATCTCTTGCTGAGCGTAACCCCAATTACCCTGCTGTTCCGGCAGAATCGTCATACCTGCACCAGCCGCAATCGCAGCATAAATCAGAGGATCGCACTGGTCGGAAGTGGACTGCAAATCCAAGCGGGACAACTGCGCGTAATCGGCGCGCATGGCACCGGAACCGCAGTTTTCGATCATCACATCCGGATGACGGCGACGCAGATCGTCAAGCCAATCCACATATGCGCGGCAATGCTCGAGCAGGCCATCGCCAACGGACTCGGCATTCAAATCAGTGCCGACGCCGGGAATGGTGTTGTAGTCGAACTTGAAGAACACCGCACCGAAATCGTCAATCAAACGATCAACAGTACGCGTAACATGCTCTCGCGCTTCGGGAGAACGGAAATCAAGCAGATAACGACCCGAATCGCACACGCGAACACCATGACGCTGGAAGAACGCAGAATCCGGCAACATGCTCGCAAGCGGCGATTTCACGCCGATCACTTCAGGTTCGAGCCACAGTCCCAAGCCCATGCCATGAGCACGAATCGTGTCGGCAAGACCGCGCAGACCGGCGTCGCCGAAACGGTTGGTGGAGGCCTGCCATTCGCCGCCCATGTCCCACCAGCCGCCGTCGGCGCTGTCGTACCAGCCGGCGTCAATGCAGAAAACATCCGCGCCAACGCTTGCCGCACCTTCAATCAGCGGCAGTTCCTTCTCAATACGAGGGTCACCGAACAGCGTATTCATGTAATCGTTGTAGATCACAAGACCCTGCGTATGCTCGAACTGATCGACGCGCCCCAACTCACGAGCCTTGGCAATGCGCAGCGCACGACGCTGCAACGTCATTTCGGCAACAGCCTGCTGCCAATCGCCTGCGGCAATGGCAAACGACACAGGAACGGACTCGAAATCATTGCCTTCACCAAGATTGGTGAACCAACCATGATCCTTATATTCCGGACCGAACGCAGTGACGTGCAGACCGGGATCGTCCTCGCCGACTTCCCACTCCCACGGACCGTTATGCTCGATCTGCCACATTACGGAAAAATCGCGGGCGCGGCGTACCGAACCTTCCACCTGCAGAATGCCGGCCGGCTCATGCTCTCCCGAGCTCCATGTAGAAGTCGAGCTCATGGCAAAACGCGAACTAGACTGACCA
>OOAK01001236.1_pt1 | contig 18470 bp, 16 predicted proteins | sample 1671811 | NCBI WGS metagenome assembly OOAK01 (sample SAMN06348195, study PRJEB24527) | human gut metagenome | biome: human gut; feature: ankylosing spondylitis patient; material: feces | host: Homo sapiens | place: China | collected 2015-10 | reverse complement strand
AAAGGAACGCCTTGCCACCGAGAAAAACGACCGCTATCGCAAGTTGCTAGCGAAGATGTCGCCCGCCGATATGCCCACCGCCGTGCGCGATGCCCTGACGGCGCTGCACAACGCAGGGCTGAAGCTGGCTGTTGGTTCGTCCAGCAAAAACGCGGCCTACATCTTGGAGCGGCTCGACGCGAACCGCTACTTTGATGCTGTGTGTGACGGCACGATGATTGCCCACTCCAAGCCCGACCCGGAGGTCTTTACCAAGGCTGCCGCCATGGTGGGGCTTGCCCCGGCAGACTGCCTGGTTGTGGAGGATGCTGCTGCTGGGCTGGAGGCCGCCCGCGCGGGCGGCATGGACTGTGCCATCGTCGGCACGGCCCCGATGCCGTTTGAACCCACCTACCATATGCAGGACGTGACCAAACTGCCGGAAACGATTTTGTAAGAGGTATACTTATGGAAAGCATTCACCCCGCTTGGTGGAAAGAGGCCGTCGTCTACCAAATCTACCCACGCAGCTTCAAGGACTCCAACGGTGACGGTATCGGTGATCTGAACGGTATCCGTGAAAAACTCGACTACTTAAAAGACCTTGGCGTCGATGTGCTGTGGCTGAACCCGATCTATCAATCTCCTAATGTAGACAACGGCTATGACATCAGCGATTACCGCGATATCATGACAGACTTCGGCACGATGGCCGACTTTGACGCCCTGCTGGCGGATGTCCATGCCCATGGGTTAAAGCTCATCATGGACTTGGTGGTCAACCACTCGTCGGACCAGCACCCGTGGTTTATTGAGAGCCGTTCCGGCCGCGACAACCCCAAACGCGACTATTATATCTGGAAAGACCCCGCCCCGGACGGCGGTGCCCCCAACAACTGGCGCAGCTGCTTCAGCGGCTCGGCGTGGAAGTACGACGAGAAAACCGGTCAGTATTACCTGCACCTTTTTGCTGAAGGACAGCCCGATTTGAACTGGGAGAACCCGGAGGTTCGCGATCAGGTCTTTGACATGATGAACTTCTGGTTCCAAAAGGGCATCGACGGCTTTCGCATGGACGTCATCAGTATGATCTCCAAGGCCGGATATGCAGACGGGCCACTTTGCGCCGATGGTCTGTACGGCGACTATACCGACCAGTGTACCAACGGTCCCCGTGTGCATGAATACCTGCAGGAGATGAACCGCCGGGTGCTGAGCCACTACGATTGCATGACGGTGGGCGAAAACGCCAACGTCAACCCGGAGCTGGCCTGCCTGTACGCGGGCGAGGATCGCCATGAGCTGAACATGGTGTTCCAGTTTGAACTGATGGACGTGGACGGCGGCGAGAGCCGCAAGTGGGAACCCGAACACCCGTGGAAGCTGACGGATATTAAAAAAATACAGACCCGCTGGCAGACCGGTTTGGACGGCAAGGCGTGGAACAGCCTGTACTGGAACAACCACGACCAACCCCGCGTAGTGTCGCGCTTCGGCTGCACCAAGGACGAAGAATCTCGTGTGCGGTCGGCCAAAATGCTGGCTGTCTGCCTCTACCTGATGCAGGGAACGCCCTACATTTATCAGGGTGAGGAACTGGGCATGACGAACAAGCATTTCGACAGCATCGACCCCATTAACGATGTTATGACTCGCAACGCCTACTTTGAAAAGACCCAGCGCTGCGGCGAGAGCGTGGCGGATTTCATGAAGGCGGCCAACTACATCAGCCGCGAGCACACCCGCACCCCCATGCACTGGGATGACTCCCCCCATGCAGGCTTTACCACCGGCACACCGTGGATACCGCTGAACCCCAACTACCCGCAGATCAACGCAGCCAAACAGGTGGGCGACCCGGAATCGGTGTACAGCTTCTACCGCCGCTTGCTGGCATTGCGCAAGTCGGACAAGACCTTCGTCTACGGTCACTACGCCCTGCTGTTGCCCGACGATGAAGAGATTTACGCCTACACCCGCACATTGAACGACGAGCAGATACTCGTGGTCTGCAACTTTACCGACCATGACGTACCCTGCCCATTGCTGAACAATTGGCAGAACACAGAGCTGCTTATCAGCAACTACAACACCCCCGGAAACCCCGGAAGTCTGCGACCGTTTGAAGCGGTGGTTTACAGAAAGTAAAACGCAACAGTAAAGAGTCCTGATGCCGAATTTCGGCATCAGGACTTTCTCTTCATATAAGAACCACAAGCATATTTTGAGCTGACTCAAACATACGGCATTACACCGTCTATGTCAAGACGTGGAAATCCCTATGACAATGCAATGGCGGAGAATTTCTTCTCTATCCTCAAAACAGAATGTATTTACCGTCACAAGCCGGCTACCTTTTCGCAGGCCAATGAGTTGATTGATTGCTATATTTACTTCTACAACCATGAGCGCATCCAGTTAAAAACTGGAGAGGCGCCGCTGGCGCGACGCCTCTCCGCTTAAAACTTAATCTTTCCTGCTAAGGGCTCTTTTTTGTACTGTCCGCACAATCTGGGGCAGTTCAGGAACAGCGCAGGGGGATTTTTTCTACGATGACATGCTGGAGAAAACGGCATATTTCTGCCGTGTGAGGGATGACCGGGAACGCATGCGGAGATGTGGGTCAAAAAAGGGGCACCTACCAGAAGGCACCCCTTTTTTGAGCATATATGAAAGATTGTCTGGAGTTTGTTCAAAAGGATGATTCGGTCGGCAGGAAATGCCGGATTGCCTTATTACGACGATGTTTGGTTGCTGATTCGGTCAGCGAGATAAACAACCCGGATTGGACCATTCTGCAGGGCAAGGGCTTCGCCCACGGGAGTCTGAATCCGATCACCCTGAGCAGTGCCGCGGCAGATCTGCTGCGCCGCCTGCTGGAACAGATCCAGAATATCCGGTGTCAGGGGAACGGAATGATGGGAAGGCCAGACCAGATCAAAGCGGGGGCGGTACTGCTGCAGGCGGGCAATGCTTTCGGCATAGGTTTCAACGGTGGTCGAGCCTTCCATATTGAGTAACACATCCGCTCGGCAGCAGGTATCGCCGGTGAAGATCCAGCGCCTGTTCGGATCCAGCAGTGCGATTGCGCCAGGAGTATGGCCCGGAGTGGGAATCAGCTCCAGGGTGCGCCCGCCGAGTGAAATGGTATCGGTGCCGTCGATCCAGTCGATTCGAGTGCATGCGGCAGGGAAATGGTATTGGGGAAACTGCGCCAGCAGTTCCGGACTGGTGTGAAGTCGGTACATCTCCTGATCCGCCCGGGGAATCATTACCCGGTCAAACATACCGTTGCCTCCAATGTGATCAAAATGGGCGTGTGTGTTCAGAACCTGCACCGGCAGTCGGGTGAGTCCGGCAACAAGTTTGCGCAGATCAATCTGACCCAACCCGGTATCCAGTAGTAGAGCGGACTGTTCACCCTCCAGAAGATACAAATACACGCTGGAGGTTTCGTCGTATTCCTCAATGCGCCAGGTATGGGCGTCCAGTTCAAAAACGCGGTAATTCATTGCAGCAGATTCCTTTCGTTAAAAATAGCCGCCCATGGGCAGTGCGGGAGAGGGGTGTGCGTTTCGGTAGCGGATCAGCTTCAGGTCATACTGCTCCAGGCGTGAGGCCCACAGGGAAGAGACGGTGGAGCGGGCTTCCAGTTCCCGTTCCCAGGCCACAACACCCGGCGCGAATTCCGCGTTACAGAACAGAATCGTCTCGTCGCTCATGCGGGCCGGATGCATAAAGTAAAGATATTGCTGCCCCTGCTCCATATCGCTCAGCCAGTGCTCCACGTTGGCCTGATATACTGCTTCAGAGGGCGCGAATGCAGGCATGCCGCAGGCAGGGAAGCGGGAATGATCCCGCACATACAAAAGTCCGTGGCTTTGGGCCCATGCACGCATTCGTTCTGCCAGGTCGGGCAGTAGCCCGTCCGGCGCCATGTGACCATCCACATAGCTTATCGGCAGGCCCAGAGAGAGAAGTGTCTCCATCTGTGCGTTCAGCTCGGTTTCGATGACCGACCACGCTGGGGCAGCGGCCAGAAGCTCCTCCCGGGTTTGAAAAAACTCACCTTGCGTGTTCAGCAGGGAACGGATCTGGGCACGGGGGGAGCAGGGAGTCCATTTTACAGAATCCCACTCGGAATTTAACACAAAGTGCAGCCCGATATCCACCTGATCAGCAAAGATGGAGAGAGCTTCTGCGCTTTCCTGAATGGTGCAACCTACCGCCATACAGGAAACATTTCGAATCAGAACGCCGGCCTCTAATGCCGCAAGAATTGCCTGATCTGCCGCATGGCAGGAACCGAAATCGTCCGCCCGAGTGATTAGCCGAATACTCATTGTAGCCTCCTTTTCTGGTTTGAAAAGCTGTTTCCGGTCAAAAATCAACCTTAGCGTAGCACCGAAAAAGAAAGATGTCAATCGCTTGACATCTTTCTTTTTTTCGCAGGTACAAGCCAGCGGGAATGCTCCTGTTTTTGCAAGAAAACCTCTCCAAAATGAAAGAATTCGTTGTGGGAAATTGCTATACTGGAAACAGCAAAGGAAGCAACAACACAAGGAGGCGTCCACCATGAAAAACATGAAACGGGTACTTGCGGCGCTGGCGGCCGCGGCAATTGCACTGGGTCTTACCGCCTGCGGTGGCGGCGGGGAAACGTCCGGCACAGGAAAAGGCGAAGGGGAATACGATCAGGTTGTGTATGCGTATGCAACCTTCAACAATATTCCTGCCACAGAAGATCTGGCTCCTGTACAGGAGGCGATCAATGAGATCACCCGGGATAAAATCGGCGTTGAGGTCACGTTGATGCCCATCTCCATTGCCGATTACACCAGCAAGGTCAGCCTGTCGCTGCAGGGCGGTGAAAAGATCGACGTTTACCAGTCTCTGGGTAACTTCAACAGCTGCGTGGCCAGCGACATGTGCTACGACATTTCCGAACTGATCGACCAGTACGGCGCCGGCGCCAAGGAAGTGGTTGGCGACAATTTCCTGGATGCCTGCCGGGTGAATGGTACGCTGTACGGCATTCCCACCTACAAGCCCTACGCTTTGACTCCCATGCTGATCTATCGGGAGGACATTGCGCAGGAGCTGGGGCTGGATATCGACAGCATCCAGAGTGTGAATGACATCACCCCGCTGCTGGAACAGGTCAAGAGCGCATATCCCAACATGACTCCGCTTGCTCCGGTTCAGAGTGGTACCATTGGTCTGCACATGTGCATGGGTGATGTGGACTGGCTTTCTGACGACTACTATAACCCCGTAGGCGTTCTGTTGGACAACAATACCACCGTCACCGATCTTTACACTTCGGATGTGTTCAAGGAGAGAGCACAGCTTGCCCGCACCTGGCATGAAAACGATCTGGTCATGAAGGATGCGGCCACCACTACCACCACCGCCGCAGAGGCCATGGTCTCCGGCAACTACTTCGGCTACATTGCCGCTTATTCCTATCCGGAAGAAGACACTGCGGCTTCGCTGCAGGCACAGTGCGGCAACTATGACATTGCAGCCAAGATGCTGGATGGAGCCTTCCTGTCCACCGGCGACATCAACGCGGTTTCCTGGATGATTGCCTCCACCACCGATGTGCCCGAGGCTGCGCTGGCCTTCCTGGATCTGACCTACACCGATGCGGACATCATCAACCTGCTGATCTACGGCATTGAAGGTCGCGACTATGTGCTGAATGAGGACGGCACCGTTTCCTACCCGGAAGGCGAGGACTCCACTACAGTTCCCTACACCGCACAGCTGAGCTGCGGTACTTTGGGTAATTTCTTCAAGATGTATCCCACCGAGGGCACCAATCCGGAATCTCTGGCCTGGGAAGAGGCCCAGAACAAGGAGGCTGAGACCTCCGTGGCCATGGGCTTTACCTTTGACTCCAGTAGCCTCAAGACCCAGTACACTGCGGTGAAGAACGTGATCAGCCAGTACCTGCCCGGTTTGCTCTGCGGCAGTCTGGATCCGGACACCGAACTGGAAAAGTTCGAACAGGCTCTGATGGATGCGGGTTATCAGGATATTCTGGATACCAAGCAGGAGCAGCTGGATGCCTGGCTGGCTCAGCAATAATACTGATTTGTGGCGAACCCCAAATGCGCCGAATGGTTTCCCGCTGGAGCGCCGGAACTATTCGGCGCATTTTCAATCTTTCTTTTGATGGAGGAATCGCAAGTGAAGAAACTGCTTCATCCCAAAGCGGCAAAATCATCCCGGGCCAGCAATACGCCCCTTTTGCTGATTGCGCTGCCCGGTATCATTTACTTACTGATCAACAACTATGCGCCCATGCTGGGCATCTTCCTGGCCTTTAAGGATTACAGCCTGATCAAGGGCCCCTTCGGCAGCGACTGGTGCGGGTTCCAGAACTTTGAGTTCCTGTTCAAAACCAAAGACGCCTTCATCATGACCCGCAACACGATCCTGTACAATCTGGCGTTTATTATCATCGGCACGGTGGTTGCCATCTTTGTGGCGATTCTGATGTGCGAGCTGGGGGAACGCAAACGGGTCAAGTTCTATCAGGCTGCCATGCTGCTGCCGAACCTGCTGTCCTGGGTGGTGATCGGCTTCATCGCCTATGCCTTCCTGAACGCGGACACCGGCTTTATCAACAACACCTTCCTGTCCTGGCTGGGTCTGGATCCGGTTTCCTGGTACTCGGAACCGGGCGCATGGCCTGCAATTCTTGTGATTGTGAACCTGTGGAAAAACATCGGTTATCAGTCCATTATTTTTATGGCCAGCATTTCCGGCATTGACAAGAGTCTGTATGAGGCTGCAGCCATGGATGGTGCGGGCAAACTGCGTCAGATCCGGGCGATTACTCTGCCGCTGCTCAAGCCCACGGTAATCATGCTGACGCTGATGTCCATCGGCCGTATTTTCTATTCTGATTTCGGCCTGTTCTATCAGGTGCCGCAGAATTCCGGTGCGATCTTTGCGACCACTCAGACCATCGATACCTATGTATACCGTGGCCTGATGGAGCTGAACGACGTAGGCATGTCTGCTGCAGCCGGTCTGTATCAGTCCATCGTAGGCTTTATTCTGGTGCTCATTGCGAACAAAATCGTGCGCAAGGTCGACGCCGACAATGCACTTTTCTAAGGAGGACACGATATGCTTCAAAGCAAAGCCTTTGACCGGTTTGCGTCGATTTTTTTGGGCTGTCTGGTGGTCATCACTCTGCTGCCTATTGTGCTGGTCGTTATTTCGTCCTTCACTGCGGAGGATGCGCTGATTCAAAACGGTTATTCGTTCTGGCCGCAGGAATGGAGCCTGGATGCCTACTATTACATGGTCAAGCAGGGTGCGGTGATCCTGCGCTCATACGGCGTATCAATCTTTGTCACCGTGGTGGGTACGCTATGCAGTGTTCTAATCACCACCATGTTGGCATACCCCATGTCCCGCAAATCCTTCAAATACCGGAATGTGCTCTCGTTCTTTGTGTTTTTTACCATGCTGTTCAACGGCGGTATTGTTCCGGCCTACATCATGTGGACCCAGATCTTCCACATCAAAAACACCATTTTCGCGCTGCTGATTCCCAACTATCTGGTGAACGCCTTCAATGTGATTCTGGTGAAAAACTATTACTCCAACAATGTGCCCGATGCATTGCTGGAGGCTGCGCAGATTGATGGCGCCAGTGAGATGACCATTTTCCGGCGGATCATGCTGCCGCTGGCCGTGCCGGCAATTGCCACCATCAGCCTGTTCACCGGTCTGTGTTATTGGAATGACTGGACCAACGGTTTGTACTACATCAGCAATGAGAAACTGTACAGCATTCAAATGCTGCTGATGAACATCATGAACAACATTCAGGCGCTGCGTGCGAATTCCACCGCATCGCTTCTGGGAACCGGTGTTGTGGATCTGCCGGGTACGGCGATTCGTATGGCTATGGCGGTTATCGGTATCCTTCCCATTCTTCTGGTGTATCCCTTTGTACAAAAGCATCTGGTTCGCGGTGTTGTTGTGGGCGCCGTGAAAGGTTAAACCAACTACCAGCCTGCGGGCCCGGCTCTTTTAAAAAGAAAGGAAAGAGATCATGGCAGTTTTAACAATGGAGTTTTACTCTGCTTCCCTTTGCCGGGCAGTGGCCTTTCGAGCGATCCTGCCCAACGATGTGCCGCCGCAGATGCGCCGCGCACCCCATTGGGATCGGCCGGCAAAGACCCTGTATCTGTTGCACGGCTATTCCGGTACCAGCAGTGACTGGATGCTGAATGCGCCCATGGCGGAATTGGCGGTGAAGTATAACCTGAACATTATTTTCCCGGCGGGGGAAAACGGCTTCTATCTGGACGGTGTGCAGACCGGCCGCAAATACGGAACCTATGTGGGGCAGGAACTGGTGGACTATACCCGGTCGGTGCTGGGGCTTTCCGACCGAAAAGAGGACACCTTCATTGGAGGTCTGTCCATGGGCGGGTTCGGCGCGGTGCACACAGCGCTGGCCTGGCCGGAAACCTTTGCCAAGGCGTTCACCCTCTCCGGCGCGCTGATCATTCACAACCTGAAGAAGCTGCACCCCGGAGAAGAGGATGCGGTGGCTAATTACGAATATTATAAACTGGTGTTCGGCGATCTGGAAACAGCGGAACAGAGCCCGGCCAATCCGGAGGTTCTGGTGGAGGAACTGCTGCGTGCAGGCCGTCCGTTGCCCGGGCTGTATCAGGCCATTGGCACTGAGGATTTTCTCTATGAAGAAAACCAGATCTTCCGCCGTTTTCTGGAAGAGCGCAAGGTGCCGCTGGTTTATCGGGAAGGCCCCGGTACCCATGACTTTGTTTTCTGGCGGGAGCACATTGAGCCCGCGATCCGGTGGCTGCTGGAGGAAAAGGCATGAGTGAGTTTGCAAGCAATGCTCGTCTGCTGCAGCAGGCAGTGCAGGAGGGCTGGTTTATCCGCCCCATTGCCCGGCACCGGCTTGCGGACGGTTCGTTGGATGTGGCAGGAAATCTGGAGCAGTGGAATCGGGCTATGGAGCCGTTCCGAAAAACGCCGCTCTGGGAACAAACACCCGGCTGGGACGAACGGGATCCGCTGCAGGGGGAACCCTATCTGGTGTTTGTTCCATCTCCGGCAGCGGTGCCTGGCCACCCCACTTTGCTGATTTCCCATGGCGGTGGTTTTCTGTGGCGAACCGGTTGCGAAGGACCGAATGTGGCCTGGTTTTTTCACCGGATGGGGTATAACACCGCGATTCTGTCCTACCGGCTGCGCCCTTATTCCCGCATGGCGGCTCTGGCAGACATCCAGCGGGCGGTGCGGCTGTTACGTGCGGAAAAGGATCGGTTTGGTATTGGGGATGCGGTGGTGACCATGGGTTTTTCCGCAGGTGGGATGCTCAGTGGTAACTGCGCCACTCATTTTGACAACGGTTGCCTTGAAGCGGAGGATCCAGTGGAGCGGTTCAGCTGCCGGCCGGACGCCTGCGTGGTGGGATACGGAGCCATGAGCGGAGTATCCTTTCCAGCGCCTTTTGGTGCTGCGCCGGATCCGCTGTTTGGGGAAGGAGAGGAGCGGTTCTATCTGGCGACGGAAAAGCATGTGTCGCCCGCCAGCCCGCCCTTTTTCATCTGGCAGACCCTCAGCGATGACGGACGCCACGGGCTTTGTCTGGCAAAAGCATTGCAGGATGCCGGCGTTCCCTATGAGCTGCACATCTTCGAGGGGGGCGTGCATGGTCTGGCCATGGCAGACGGACAAAACGATCTGGAGCAGCAGGTTCCACATATTACCCACTGGGGTGAGCTTTGCGCTGAATGGCTTGCCATGCACGGACTGAACCCCTGAAACATGCGTATAAGGAGGCTTTTCTGTGAAAATTATTGATGTTATTGATCGGATCATCGCTTACCATCCGTCTTTCCCGGCGGATTATAACGGCTGCGATGGCTTCAAATGCGGAGATCCTCAGGCGGAGTGCACCGGCATTGCCGTTGCGCTGGTGCCCACGGTAGATGTAATTCGTCGAGCTGCAACAGCCGGATGCAATCTTCTGGTCGTTCATGAACCTACTTTCTTTACCTCGCTGGATGCAGCAGAGGGCAGCCAGCCTTTCTTCAGCGCGGTTCAGAAGGAAAAAGCAGCCCTGCTGAAAGAGTACGGGATCACCGTCTGGCGGGATCACGACCGGATGCACGCCCATCAGCCGGATTCTATCTTTACCGGGGTAATCCGTTATCTGGGGTGGGAGGACCACCGCCTCGCGCCAGAGCAGCAGCCGGTACCCATGGGCTACGCTTTCCGCCTGCCAAAAACCACGGTGGGGGATCTGGCCGCCTATTTGATGAAGAAACTGGATATGAACGGCATCCGCTTTGTAGGCAAGAAAGACGCGGTGGTAGAGACTGTAGCCATTGTTGGGCATCTGTTTCCCGGTTTTGGCGACGACGACAAGGAGGAATACGGTCAAAAGATTATCCACGCCATGGACCTGGGTGTGGATGTCATCATTCCCGGCGAGATCATCGAATGGACCGCCCTCTCCTATGTGCGGGATGCCGTGGCGCTGGGCAAGACCAAGGCGGTGATGAATATCGGTCACTTTAATATGGAAGAACTGGGCATGCGCTTCGCGGCGGACTGGGTGAGCGAACTGGTGGAGCATGCGCTGCCGGTGAAGTATCTGCCCACCAAGGATCTTTACAACTATATGCTGAACGCGGAAAGGATGTAAGCGATGCGCTATATTCCCTGGTCGGAGCTGCGCGCCTGGGTGAAAACCCACGGGCGATGCTGGGAGCAGCCGGAAATGCTGCATTTCAACTGGAGCTGCTGCGGCGTTTCGCTGCGGGTGCGGGCCACCCTGGTGGTGGCGGATTTTTGCGCCGCATGCGGAGATGAATGGGATGGAATTCCCGATCAGCCGGGCGTGCGCAAGCGGCAGAACTGGCCTTGGGCGGCAGTATTCCGCGCCGGCGAAGAAACCCCGGATCGCCGGTTTCAAATTACTGAAACCCAGCACAGCCAGCTGCTGTTTGCGGCGCAGCAGACCGATGCGCAAACGCTGCACGTCGTCAAACTCACCGAAAATGCAAAAACCCGACTGGCGCTGCGGGGCATCTGGCTGGAGGGTGAGCTGGAACAGCTGCCGGAGGAGCCGCCGAAAAAACGGATTGAGCTGGTGGGTGATTCCATCACCTGTGGATTCGGCAACCTGACGGATATGCGGGATCGCTTTTTCTATGATGCGGATGAGGATGCCTGGCAGGCACACGGTCCGCTGGCCGCCCGCAAACTGGGCATGGATTGGCGGATGATCAGCATCTCCGGCATCTGTCTGGCACGTCGGGAAAGCCTGCCCATGGACTACGCCATGGAGGATCTGTACCGCTATACCGACTATCCCGGCCAGACGGCCGAGGGCCTGCAGCCGCAGCTGTGGGACTTTGCCGCAGCTCCGGCGGACTATGTGGTGATCAATCTGGGCACCAACGATTCCACCGCCGCCGCTTTTGAGGGGGTGCCGTCCCCCACAAGCGAGAGCAGGACTATCTGCGCTTTCTCGGAATGGTACGGGCCTGCAACGGCCCTCGCACCCACATTATCTGTGCGTTGGGCAGCATGGATCATTATTTCTTTGATTCCATCTGCCGTGCCGTGAAGAAGCATTGCGAAAAGACAGGCGATTTCAATGTGTCCTGCCTGAAATATCACCGAATGAGCCCGGCGGACGGGTTTGGTGCCTGCGGGCATCCGAGCGCTGTAACCCATCGGAAGATGGCAGAAGAGCTCTGTCAGCATATTGCGCGGCTGGAGGCCGGCTCCTCTTGCTGAATTCAGGAGATTTCGGTAGAATGATAGAATATCAACTGGAATGCGGAGACGGGAAATGAAAAAAGGTTCATTGATCCGACAGCTGGCGATCATGCTTACCGCGCAGATCCTGCTGCTGATTGTGGTGTTGCTGCTGGTTATTGCATATACCATCCACAATGCACGGGTGGAAAAGGAGAAGATGCTGTCCAATCTTCTGACCGTGTACGGACAGAATCTGGAAAACAGGATCCAGCGGGCGGACGGCATTCTGGAAAACATTACGCTGAACCAGAGCACAGAACTGGATCTGATCACCAGTGACAAGGAAAGCGAACGATATTATGCCAGGGTGGAGCTGTTTGAATCCATGCGGGCTGCCACCACCAATGATGACACGGTGGAAATTCTGTTGGTGGCGGAAAACCGGTATTACAGTGCATTGATGACCCAGAATTCCACGCTGGGGGTGCAGCGGAAGGAACGTCTTCAGGAGTTTGCGCTCCGTCTGCTGGAGCCGAACCGGCAGGCAAATCGCTGGAGATTTGCCCGGATTGGCGATACCATTTATCTGTACCGGGCCTATTGCTGGAATCATCGGGTAATTGCGGCGTTTATCTCGGTGCAGGAATTCTGGAAAACCGATGTGAACGCGGAGTATGAGGATCTGACCTGGCTTCTGACCGATCCGAGCGGGTATTTGTGGGCCATGCAGGGGGAGGAGCTGCCGCTTAAGCTGGGCTGTACCGTAAAGGAAGAACCCGTGGGAGCCTACCTGCAGGACGGAATCCCTCTGGCAGACGGTGCCATCCGGCTGTATTGCTGCACCAAGACCGATTTTGTGTGGGATGCGCTTCAGGGCAATATGATCGGATTGATTCTGATCCTTTTGGTCACCATTACCTTTGCGCTGATTCTGGTGCGGTATATCTATCTGCAAATTCTTTCCCCCATGGGACAGATGGTATGCGTGCTGCAGCAGATTGACCCGCAGGAGCAGGATCTGAGCCTGCATATTCCCTGCAAAAACAGAGAATTCTCCATCCTGCAGGATGCCTTCAATACGCTGATGCAGGAAAACATCGGCCTGCGTTTTCGCAGCTACGAGCGGCAGATTGAGGTGCGCAATGCTGAACTGCGGGCCATCCGGCTGCAGCTCAAACCGCATTTCTTTCTGAATGCTATCACCACTATTTCCAGTTTGAGTATGCAGGGGAAGAATTTGGAGATTCGCCAGTATATTGATGTATTATCCAAGAATATCCGATACATGTTCAAATCCGGTATGCGCACGGTGCCACTGAGTGAGGAGCTGCAGAACATTGAGGCCTATTTCGAAATGCAGGAGCTGAAATATCCCGGTGCGGTGTTCTACTGTGTTCAGGCGCAGCCGCAGACACAACAGTGGCCCATCCCCCACATGCTGATCCATACTGTGGTGGAGAATGTTTATAAATATGCGGTGACGGTGGGTGGTGACATCTGTACGGTGCTGATCAGCGCACGGCTGGAGCAGCATGGTGGGCAGGAAACAATGCTGTGCATCGAGATTGAAGATGATGGCCCGGGCTATCCAGAAGAGTTTCTGGAACGGATCCGGAAGCAGGAAAACAGCGATCTTCTTCGGGAGGGCAAGCACATTGGCCTGCAAAGTCTTGCCAAGATGCTGGAGCTGATGTATGGCCGAACAGATCTTATGGAGCTGGAAAATCTGGAGCCGCACGGTGCCCATAGCCGTTTCTGGATCCCGCAGGTGGCAACAATAAAGGATGAGGTGGCAACCGATGCAGTGGAATAAACCGGAAAAAGGCGGTACAACGCTGTGTGTGCTGATTGTGGATGATGATCAGCCCACTGTAGATGCCATTGCTTCCGCGGTACACTGGGCAGAGATGGGGATCGGAACGGTACTTCGGGCATACAACATCGACCAGGCAAAACAGATTATTACAACCCGCACGGTGGATCTGATCATCAGTGACATCGAAATGCCCAAAGGCAGTGGTTTGGATCTGCTTCACTGGTATCGGCAGTCCGGCGGGGAGAACGAGTTTATTCTGCTGACCTGCCACGAGAATTTTTCCTATGCATCCAAGGCACTGCATGACCGGGCCACAGAATATCTGCTCAAGCCGTTTTCAGTGGAGGTAATGGAAGTTGCGCTGCGACGGATCGTTCTGCGCAAAAGCGAGCAGGATCAGTTGCGCCGGGAAAACCGCCGGAAAATGCAGGCCGTGTTCTGGAATGATCTGTTGGAAGGCCATTATGAGGGTAATCCGGGCCGTATGCAGAAGGCCATGCAGGAGCATTTTATTGAGGATGCTGTCTCACGAAAATATCAGCTGGTGGTCAGCCGCATCACGGATCTGGATCGGGATCTGGAACGGTTTGGCCGGGAGCTGCTGCTGTTTGCGCTGGAAAACATTCATGCAGAGATCCTGTCCGGCCAGCTGGAGCCGGACTATGTATTCAGCCGGATGCAACGGGACTGTCTGGTGCTGATCACTATCTGCCCCGAACAGGAAGCCAGACGAATCGAAGAGCAGTGCCAAAGGCTGATTCTGAGCTATCAACGGGTGATGCAGGGTGTGATGACCTGCTGCATCAGCCAGCCGTGTGCGCCGGATCAGTTCTGCCGGGCCTGGCGGGAAGCGTTTGATCAGATCGGAAACAATGTGGCCAAATATGGCAGCTGGTTTCACGCTGCTACGAAGGCCGAACAGGCATCCACGATGCAGGTTCATCTGGATCTGAAACGCCTCAAAACCATGCTGGCTGAGCAGGACAAAAAGCAGATTCTGGAGTATCTGAAGGCTCGTATGGAGGAGCGCCTGCACACCGGAACTCTGACCGAGACCTCGCTGCATCAGATGCAGACGGAGCTGACGCAGGCGGTGCATGCCTATCTGGCGCTGGATGATATTCAGATTTCCGTTCTGCAGCAGGGCGGTTCGCTGGCAGATCTGGAGCAGAAAGCGTCCCAATCCATGCTGGATTTCGTACGCTGGGCCAGCTTCCTGCTTACCACGGCCTTCGGCAAAAAACAGGAGCTGGAACAGCAGCAGACTCTGTCGCAAAAGGTGCAGCGGTATATCAGGGCACATTTTTCCGAGCCCATCGACCGGAACAGCATTGCGGCGTCCATGTATCTGTCTCCGGAGCATCTGGGAAAGATGTATAAAAAAGAGACGGGAACGAGTATTAAAGATTACCTGACAGAGTACCGACTGCAGAAGGCCCGGGAACTTTTGAAAAAGCCCGGGATCCGGATCAGTGACGCTGCACTGGCGGTGGGGTTTGACAATTTTACCTATTTTTCAACCATGTTCAAAAAGCAGACGGGCCTGACGCCCAATGAGTATCGCAAGCAGATGCATTCGCCGGAAAAGATGGAAGGGGAGGAGCGCATTGACTGAATTGCTGAAGATCCGGATTCGCATTCTTCAGATGCAGGAGGTGTGTAACGGAAATTCAATCGCCCGGATGATCCTGTTCGACGGCGATGCGGATTCCCGCTTTTTCAAAGGGCGGGTTCTGCCCGGCGGAGTGGATACACAGACGGAATCCGGCGGAAGGCTGACGCTTTCCGCACGCTATATGCTGGAGGGAGTTGACGATACCGGAGCACCCTGCAGAATTTTTGTGGAAAATTCCGCCCTGTTGATGGCGCCGGGACCGGAGCCGATTCATACCGCGCCCACGGTGATCACCGACAGTCCGGCGCTCGCCCCGCTCTTTGCGGGAAAGCTGCAGGGGCTGGTGGAACCGATCCCGAAAAGCGAGGAGCTGATGGTGCGCATCTGGTCCTGCGAAGAACAGAGTGAAAATAAGAACGGACAAACAGATTGAATAAACCTGCAAAAGAGCCTTTTCCAACATTGGAAAGGGCTCTTTTTGCGTCGATGCTGCCGGTCTGGGCCTGCTGCCCGTCGTACAGTTCCATCAGGGCCTGGGCCCGGCTTTTGCCCGGCTGAGCGGAGGGCTGGTTGAAATAATCCTTGTTGGGCTCGTCGCTGAAGTAGGCGAAAAGCACCAGATTGGCAAAATCCCGGGGTGGCTGTTCTGCCGCCCGGGCGGGCAGAAGAAGGCCGCCGGCGGGCGCCATGCAGAGCACCAGAGTAAGCAGGGTTGCGATACAGCGTTTGATCATGGGGAATCCTCCGTTCACAGGGTGAAAGACACGACCGCAAGCCGAGGTGAAAGAACGCAGCTTTATTATATAAAACAGGTGGGAAAAGAAGAAGGCGAGGATGCCCTAATTTACAATAGGTTTACAGTCTGTAAAGGTTGCATAAAGGTTTGCCACACACACATCTTTCACCCTTTACACGGCGGCTTTTCACAAACGGCCGTTAAAATAAGTTCGGTTTTAGCCCCGGCACATACCCTGCGCCGGGAAATTCTGAATGATTCACGAGGGGGAATTGAAGCGAATGAATAAGGTGAAATCGGCCGTTGGTCGGGTGGGAGGCTGCCTGAACAGGCACAAAAAAGCACTGGTGATTGTGGTACTGATCCTGCTGATTGCGGCGGTGGGGCTGTGGTACTTCAAGCTGCGGCGGCCGGCGCTGCCCACAGCGGCAAAAAGCGGCAGTTATGTGCGCACGGTGACCCTGCAGAAGGGCACACTGGATGATTCCATCAGCGCCAGCGGCACAGTAGAGAGCAGTGATGTGTCCAATGTGACCACCGACCTGAAATCCACCGTCAAAACGGTGGATGTGCAGGTGGGCGATATGGTCGAGGCGGGCGACGTGATCTGCACGCTGGACACCGAAAGCCTGGAGAAGAGCATCGAAAAGGCGAAGGAGACTCTGGCAGACAACATGGTGCAGGCGGAAAAGACCTACCAGAAGGCACAGGAGAGCCTGGCTGAGGCCCAGACCAAAACGGCGGAGGCCAAGGAGGATCTGGATGATGCGGAGGAGGCCAAGAGCGATGCCTGGCAGGCGTACGACAGCGCCCGCAGCAAGGTGAGCTCCTTCCAGAGCGAGGCGGACAGCGCCGCCGCCCAGCAGGAAAGCGCTCTGAGCGCTTTGAACGATGCCATGGCCGCCACGGCTGAAAAGCAGACCGCCTGCAACGATGCCTATGGCGCCTGGAAAACCGAGAGCGACCGACAGCTGGCGGCGGATTATCAGCCTGCCGCGGGCGACGCGGAAACGCTGGCCGGCCTGAAGAGTGCCATGGACAATGCCCAGGCCCAGCTGGATGCGGCGAACGCCGCCCAGAGCAGCGCGCAGGCGGCCTACGATCAGGCCTCTGCGCTGGCGCAGGAAAAGCAGAAGGCGCTGAGCGATGCCCAGAACACGGTGGGCCTGACCGGACTGCAGACCACCTACCAGCAGGCCCAGGCCGCATACGAGCAGGCCCAGACCGCTTATGATCAGGCGGTGAAAACCCAGGAGACCGCGCAGGAAACCTGCGACGATGCACTGGAGAGCTACAACAAATCCTCCGAAAGTGATGAGCTGACCGATCTGCAGGAGCAGCTGGAGCAGTGCACCCTGACTGCAGAGACCAGCGGCAGGGTGACTGCGGTGAACGCCACCGTGGGCAGCATGATCGACGGCGCGGCCGCCACCATTCAGAACACCGATTCCCTGAAGGTGGCCATCACCATTCCGGAATATGATATTGAGAGCGTACAGGTGGGGATGACCGCCCGCATCACCAGCGATGTGACCGACAAGGAAGTGAGCGGCACCCTGACCCAGATCTCGCCCACCGCCACCGGCGGCGGTTCCTCCTCCAGCAGCTTTGCGGCGGAGGTGACCATCAACGATGCGGACAGTGGCCTGCTGATTGGTACCAATGCCAAGGTGGAGATCATCCTGTCCACCACCGAGGATGTGTTCAGCGTTCCGCTGGATGCCATCGGTGAGAATGAAGCGGGCGAAAGCGTGATCTATGTGCAGACCGGCGAGACGGATGGTGAGCCGGTGTTTGAAGAGATGGTCGTCACCGTGGGTGAGCAGAACGACTACTACGCCCAGATCAGCGGCGCTGAGCTGGAAGAGGGCATGGTGGTGCGCGCCGCGGCCGATGAAAGCGAAGCCACCGAGGAGCTGGACATGAGCTCCGCAATGCCCGGCGAAATGAGCGCCATAGCTCCCGCGGAAGGGGGCGCGATGGATGGCTCTGTGGTCATCACCGCTCCCACTGGCGGCGGTGGCGGCCGGGGCGGCATAGCCGGCGGCCCGGTGATGGGAGGCTGATGCAGATGCAGCCGATCATTGACATGCAGGGCATTGTGAAGCGGTATTACATCGGCAAGCCCAACGAACTGGAGATTTTGCACGGCATTGATTTGCAGGTGTACCCCGGGGAATTTGTGGCCATCGTGGGCGAGTCCGGCAGCGGCAAATCCACGCTGATGAACATCATCGGCGCGCTGGACCGGCCCACGGAGGGAGGCTATACGCTGGACAGGGTGGACATCACCCGCGCAAAGGACAGGGAGCTTTCGGTGATCCGCAACCGGAAGATCGGGTTTGTGTTTCAGACCTTCAACCTGATCGGGCGCACAAGCGCCCTGAAAAACGTGGAGCTGCCCATGCTCTACGCCGGGGTACCCGCCCGGCAGCGCACCCAGCGGGCAAAAGAGCTGCTGGAGATGGTGAACATGGGTGAGCGGGCCCGCCACCAGCCCAATGAGCTTTCCGGCGGGCAGAAGCAGCGGGTGGGCATCGCCC
>OOAK01001214.1_pt1 | contig 18712 bp, 13 predicted proteins | sample 1671811 | NCBI WGS metagenome assembly OOAK01 (sample SAMN06348195, study PRJEB24527) | human gut metagenome | biome: human gut; feature: ankylosing spondylitis patient; material: feces | host: Homo sapiens | place: China | collected 2015-10 | reverse complement strand
CGTGACCTTTCTACAGCAGGAACAAAGATTACTGTTAACACTTTAAGTGGACAGATTCCAACAGATATTGCTGTAAGCAAATTAGCTGATTATCTGATATTTACAGGTGTAGAAGGCTCAGACCTTTCTGCAATTAAAAACTCCAGCAAAGAATATACACTTATTGTAAAAAATGCTGATGGTACAGACGCTGAACAGTTTAAAAACGGAAGTACATATACTGTTACAGTACGTGCTAAAGACGGTGGAAACTGCACAGGTGAGCAGACATTCACTGTTGTTGCTACTGCAGCTGCATTAAATGCTGTATCTGCAAAAACACAGTATACAACAGATTATACAGGCGATGCGATCAAACCTTCCAAGAGCGATTTAGGAGAACTGGTTATTCAGTATTTCAACGCACAGGGTAACCCCAAAACAGAAGATCTTGGAACAGACGGATACGAAATCACAGGATATACAAACAACGTAAATGCAACAACTGTATATGACGGAAATTACAATCCAGTAGCAAACGCTTACGTTAACATCAAGATTACAAGCGGAACATACAAAGATCAGACAGCATCTATTCCGTTCTTAATCAAACCACTGGTAGTTGAAGCTGATTATGTAACTGTACCGGATGATGTTTCTATTAATAAAGCACTTACAGAAGCAGGCGAATATAAACTTCCTGTAACAGTTGTAGCAAAAGGCAAAAAAGTAGAAAAAACTCTCACAGACAGCGATTTCACAGTTAAATATGAATATGAAAACAACCTATATAGCGTATTTGAGACAAAGTACACAAAAACAGGAAATCTCAGGACTTGGAATTGAGGCACAGAGAGAAATTATACAAAATTACCTAAAGGAGAAAAAGCCGGTTTCTGAGTATATTGAAACAGAGAGCGGCAAGAAATCTGACAGACCCAAACTTACGGAAGCTTTGGAAGAATGCAGAAAGAACGGGTCTATCTTAATTGTAGCCAAACTGGACCGATTAAGCAGGAATGTTGCTTTCACCAGTAAATTATTGGAGAGTGACGTGGAAATCGTATTCTGTGATTTTCCCCAGGCTAACAAACTGGTTCTTCATATCATTTCGTCAATAGCGGAGTATGAAGCGAACCTTATATCACAAAGGACCAGACAATCCCTGAAGGCCAAAAAAGCAAGGGGTGTCAAACTGGGAAAGCCTGAAAATCTAATGAATAACCTTGAGCAGGCTATCAGGAATAGTAACAGAACCAATCATCAGAAGGCCCTGGGCAATGCCAATAACAAAAGAGCGGTTGCGCTACTAAAAAAGCTCGTGCAGGAAGAAAAAAGCCTGTCTGAAATGGCCAGAATATTGAATAAGGAGGGATTTGTAACAGCCCGGGGATGTCAGTTCAGAGCATCACAAGTGAATATATTAATCAAAAGGTATAATCTGAAATAACTATAAAAACAATAAGTAAGAGAGAATATGTATAATGTTTTCTCTTGTTTTTTATTCTTCTTCTACTACCAAAAAAACAATATCTTATATATAATGGTATATAAGAAAGAAAAAAAGGTTATTATCGTTTTTTTTATTTTCAGGATATTATAGGCATGGGGTAAGGGAATTTGGTAATATAAAAGAGTGTTCCGGGTAATATTGATGGAACAGGATATGAGAGTTATTTGAAAGTTGTAAGATTTATAGTTTCTTTCCCTACCTCAAAAGAGAGGGGGATGGGAAAAATATAATGAGCAGTATAGACAAGGGTGAGGAATCTAAGTTTTATCCTGCTATTTCATGAAAGTCAAAACTCTCTTTTCAACAGGATCCCCCCTGTTATAGCTATATGTGACAAGGGTAATTCTCATATTTTAATTTTACCTCATATATTGTTTATTAAGTGAAAATTTTCTTTCTTTGCAAAAAAAGATATCGTATGAATTCAATCTGATAATAACTAGAAGTATCCGTTCTGCTTGGTTCAGAGGGCATTCCTTATACTTCTTATTTGTATATAATTTCCCTTCAAGGAATGGGGGGCAAACAAGATTCGCGATTTATGAAGATGTTTAAAGTTATGGCTGTTTCTATGCTGGGGATAGCTTTCTGCTTGGGGTTCACAGCTTGCAGTGACGATGACGAGAATGGTAATGGTAACGATGGCGACAACACAACTACAGTGGTCAATCCGGAAAAAGTATTTACAGGTGGGCTCCCCAAATCTGTTTCAGGCATGTCTATCTCCAAAAATGAAGAGGGATTGGTGACACGCATTACAACTGATGAGGGAGAAAAGGCCGTCTTCGAATATTTTCCTGTTACACGGGCGGAGGCTTCAATAAATTCAGCCAGAATAACAGTGACGGACGAAGATGGCGATGTGACCGAACTAAACTTGCAGCTCAACAGTGATGGCTATGTAAAATACTGTAAATCAATAGACCACGCTGGTACTCCTGACGCCGATGAGTTTACTTGGGAGCTGGAATACGATACTGAGGGACATTTAATTGAAATGAGACGTTCCGAAAGCGATGGTGAGTTAACGAAGATTACTTATAAGGATGGTGATGTGGTGGCTACTTCCACCCAATCCTTCTTGGATGATGGTGGCGAGGATATAAATGGTGATGGGAAAATTGATAATCAAGATATACGGCCTGACACTAAAATTTACTATACAACAGATGAGATTACAATTCCTATAGAAAACAAGGGATGTCTGATGATGTTTGACGAACTATTGGATGTAGACATGGACGAAATGATATATGCTTACTATGGAGGTATGCTCGGCACGGCTACAAAGCATCTGCCTCTTAGGATGCATACTCCCTATGGACATGACTCACAGGGATTTTATTTTAGTGACTATGATTTTAAATGGACGTTAAATTCCAATGGTTATCCAACGGAGTTGATAGTAAAAAGGGCTGGAGAAGAAACGTGGGAAGACAAATATTCATTTACTTGGTAAAACTTGACCAACCTGCTAATTTTTGCTCCTGGTAAATATTTATAAGGAGAGAGGCTAAACATGACTTGGCTTCTCTCCTTTTTTTTCAACAGGTAAGTCAGAGACAGAGGGTATACGATAGTAGAGAGTATGTAATACATAACCGTCAGGATAATCTGGATGTTATAAAATATACTACAAAAAATGTACTTCTATTATAAAATGTACACGATTTGCAAACTCTTTTATAACACTTCTTTTTTGTCTTTCAGTTATGCATGTCATTCACTTACTTTTCGCCTTCAGCCAACCCCAAAGAAATAAGCAAGGACCTCTATATTCACAGACGAAAACAGAAGCCCTTTCAAAACAAAATAAACCAGACTTTTACTACCATTATTATTCAAGCTTCACAACTCTAATCCAATCGTATAAAATTGCACAGAAATAATTTGATTGGCAATTCTTTTATTCAGATTTTTTATACATATTACAGAAAAATAAAGCGAGAGGAATCTGCCAACTTCTATTGGGTCAGACAACTCCCTATCTTTTTACAAAAAGAGAAGTGTTAAAAGAGAAATCTAATAATAGAAATCTGTTATTCTAATCTTTTATTATGAGTAAAATACTAGCATTGTTTTTCTTCTTCAAATTCAAAATATTGTCAATATTGATGACTTGTATACATATGTTGTAATATATAGCCCGACCCCGGGAATGATTATTCAGTAACAACAGCTTTTAGTTATGAAAGTATAGTTTTCTTAATGAGCAATGTGATAGGAATATATAAAAGTTGTAAAAAAGACGATTTTAGTGAATTTATCCTTACCTTTGTATATGTGGGTTATTATACCTGAACGACAATAAGAAAAACATGCAGATACATAATAAATTCCGATTATAAAACACCTTATTATATTGAATGTATGTCAATATGGAGCAGACTCATAGGAATTAGAAAATCAGAGGAAACCAATAATGTCATCGGTAATCAAATCCATGTGTGTCATATGATGCCCTCACGTTATGCCATAGTAGATGTTGAGATTGGTTTAAAGGACCATAAAATTCATGATATTGGTGCACTCCGTCATGATGGTGCAATATATCATAAAACTTCTAAAGAAGAACTATTTGAATTTCTTAATGACGTAAACTATGTCTGTGGACATAATATCATTCATCACGATGCCAGGTATCTGTTCACAGATGAAGCATGTCGCTGGCTTCTGGTCGATACACTTTATATCTCACCTTTATTGTTTCCGGAACGTCCTTACCACAAGCTTGTGAAAGATGACAAACTGATAAGTGAGCAGATGAACAATCCGGTAAATGATTGCGAAAAAGCAAAAGATCTGTTATTGGACGAAATTACACGCTGGAATTTATTGCCAAACGAAAAACGCAGGCTATTTGCCTCGTTGTTAAAGGACAAGAAAGAGTTTGAGGGCTTTTTTAGCATGGTGGGAGCGGAATATATTAATGAGGGGGTATCTGAACTAATAAGAAACCTTTACGTAGGGAAAATCTGTCAACATGCAGATCTTGACATGTTGGTCAGGCAACATCCTTGCGAATTGGCATATGCATTGGCTCTAATTGCCACTACCGACTATCGTTCTATTACTCCCGGATGGGTACTCCACAATTATCCCGGAGTGGAATTTGTAATAAAACTCCTGCGTCATACCAGTTGTAACGAAGGCTGTGTTTATTGCAATAGCCAATTGGATGTGCTCCATAACTTAAAAGCATTTTTTGGATATGGACGATTCCGTACCTATGAAGGCGAGCCACTTCAAGAGCAGGCTGCCCGGGCCGCGGTGAAAGGTAAGTCATTGTTGGCAATATTCCCTACCGGCGGTGGGAAATCGCTTACTTTCCAATTGCCTGCACTTATGGCAGGCCGTTCTGTACATGGACTTACGGTTGTTATCTCGCCATTGCAGTCGCTGATGAAAGACCAGGTAGATAACCTTGCGGATAGGGGGATTACTGATGCTGTAACCATTAATGGTTTGTTAGACCCTATTACAAGGTCACTGTCAATACAAAGAGTACAAGACGGAGAAGCTTCGCTTTTGTACATATCTCCTGAAATGCTCCGTTCAAAGACCATCGAGAGAATATTGATGGGACGCCACGTTGTGAGATTTGTGATAGACGAGGCACATTGTTTTTCTTCATGGGGACAGGATTTTAGGGTTGATTATCTTTATATAGGTAAATTTATTAGTGAATACCAGCAAAAGAAAAAATGCAAGGGCCCGATACCTGTGTCTTGTTTCACTGCTACGGCCAAACAAAAAGTAGTGCAAGATATCTGTGATTATTTCAAACATACATTGGATTTAGACTTAGAGTTGTTTGCGTCAACGGCTTCAAGAACGAACCTGCGTTATTCCGTCATATATGCTGAAAGTGACGATGATAAATATTTAAAACTAAGGGAACTTGTGGCTGAATCCGATTGTCCGACAATTGTTTATGTATCACGTACCAAACGTACAGAAGAACTGGCTATCAAATTAACCCGTGATGGTTATAATGCATTACCTTTCAATGGCAGGATGGAACCTGATGAAAAGATTGTAAACCAGGATGCATTCATGAATGATCAAGTACGCATCATTGTGGCAACATCAGCTTTTGGCATGGGAGTCGACAAGAAAGATGTCGGTCTTGTAGTGCATTATGATATATCCGATTCGTTGGAGAATTATGTTCAGGAAGCAGGCAGAGCCGGTCGTGATCCCAGCCTCAGCGCACGTTGTTATGTGCTTTATAGTGACAACGACCTAGACAAGCATTTTATATTATTGAACCAGACGAAGCTAAGTATTAGTGAGATACAACAGATCTGGAAAGCTATAAAAGACCTTACCAGACAACGCATGAAAGTCAGCTGTTCTGCGTTGGAAATTGCACGGCAGGCAGGTTGGGACGATTCGGTATCCGATATTGAGACACGTGTTCGGACAGCTTTAGCGGCTTTGGAACAAAGTGGATACCTGGTAAGAGGGAGTAATATGCCTCATGTATATGCCACAGGCATTACGGTAAGGAACATGGATGAAGCAAGAAAACGCATATCAGCATCGCTGCTCTTTGGCAGTGACGAAATAGAAAAGGCAGTCCGAATCATTAAATCATTAATATCCCAGAAATATATTGCCAAAGCTCAAGATTCAGAAGCGGAGTCGCGGATTGATTATCTGGCAGACATTTTGGGAATAAGCAAAAGAGAAGTCATATCCGTGGTGGAACGAATGCGACAGGAAGGCATATTAGCCGATAGTAAGGATATATCTGCTTATTTGCTGGATACAGGTGACTCGGAAAGAAAATCGCAAATACTCCTTGAACGTTTTGCAAAACTCGAACAATATATCCTTACTCACATTCCTGACGGGTCTTTGCGGATATCATGCAAGCAACTGAATGACAATGCTGTGAATGACGGAATCAATACATCCAAAGAAAAAGATATCCGTACACTACTCTATTTTCTTACCATTAAGGGATATACTCGCAAGAAAGAGGATGCGGTCCACAATATGGAAATCAGTCGTCTGGCAGATATGGAATTAACTATCAAACGTTTTGAAAGGCGATTGGAGGTGAGCCGTTTTGCCATAGAATGGCTATACAGGCTAACCGCTGATACAGGAAAGGGGAATAAGGCCGTTCAATTTTCTGTAGTAGAACTTTTAAATCAAATAAAGTCAACTCCCCAATCTTTTTTTAGTGGGTTTGACAATCTACAGTTGGAAGACGTGGAGGAAGCACTTTTATATCTGTCGAAAATCGGTGCGCTCAAACTCGAAGGTGGCTTCTTGGTCCTTTATAACGCCATGAATATACAAAGAATAAAGGATAACAAATCGAGATATAGGCAGGATGACTACCGGATGCTTAATGAATTCTACAAGCAGAAGATTCAGCAAGTTCATATTGTGGGTGAATATGCTAATCTGATGGTAAAGGATTATAATTCAGCTTTGCAATATGTTCAGGACTATTTCCAAATGGACTACAAAAAATTTGTCACCAAATATTTTAAAGGGGAAAGAGTTAGTGAAATACAGCGCAACTTGACACCACAGAAATACAAACAATTATTTGGTCAGCTGTCCAGACGTCAAATGGAGATTGTTGCCGACAAGGATTCACGTTGCATCGTTGTCGCGGCAGGCCCTGGCAGCGGAAAGACACGTGTACTAGTTCACAAACTCGCATCACTTCTTCTGCTTGAAGATGTAAAACACGAGCAACTTCTGATGCTAACGTTTTCAAGAGCAGCCGCTACAGAATTCAAACAAAGACTCATGGAACTGATAGGCAACGCTGCCCACTTTGTTGAAATAAAGACATTCCATTCCTATTGTTTTGACCTCTTGGGGCGGATAGGAAACCTTGAAGATGCCAAAAATGTCGTAGTAAAAGCTGCCGGGATGATTAATCAAGGAGAAGTGGAACCAAACAAAATAGGCAAAACGGTACTGGTCATAGACGAAGCTCAGGACATGGGCGTTGAAGAACATGCACTTGTAAAGGCCCTTATGAATAAAAACGAAGAGATGCGTGTGATAGCAGTAGGCGATGATGACCAAAGCATTTATGAATTCCGTGGGGCCGATTCTGGATATATGTACCAGCTGTCACAGGAGCCCGGCAGCAAGTTGGTCGAGATGACTGAGAATTATCGCAGTGCGCACCAACCAGTTAATTTCGCCAACGAATTTGTACGAGGTATCAGTAAAAGGATGAAAAGCACACCAATTATCTCAATGAGGGAAGAGGATGGTTGGGTTGGTGTGACACGCCATCAATCAAAGTATATGTTTCAGCCGCTCGTTGAGGAATTGATTCATTATCGGGGGAGCGGTACCTCGTGTGTGCTCACCCAAACGAATGAAGAAGCTGTAATCTTGGTGGCTCTTTTGCGGAAATATGGCATAAACAGCAAGTTGGTACAGTCTATGGATGGTTTTCTTTTCTGGAATATGGCGGAGATGAGGTATTTCTTGAGGTATCTGGACAGACGAGTGAGGACACCTCTAATTCCAGAAGAATTATGGAAAGACGCCCAACATGCAACCTTTTCCGCCTATGACAGGAGTCAAAGTCTGACATATATAAAACGTTGTGTACAACTGTTTGAACAAACCAACAAAACCAAATATTTTAGTGATTTCAAAGAGTTTGTCTTTGAGTCATCAGTGGAAGATTTCTGTGATGTTTCAGGCGCAGATGTTGTGGTATCAACTATTCATAAAGCTAAGGGGAGAGAATTTGATGACGTATATATGCTCATATCTGATAATTATTCGAAAGATGTTCATTTGATGCGCCGTTATTATGTGGGAATGACCCGTGCAAAAAAACGATTGTTTATACATACAAATGGCGATTGCTTTAATCACTTAAGTGTAGGCCAGTACCATATCAGCACAAAAGAGTATGAAATGCCAGAAGAAATAGTTCTCCAACTCTCTCACAAAGATGTCTATTTGGGATTTTTCAAAGAACTTAAGCAAGAGGTATTGGCATTAAAAAGTGGAGATTCTTTGAATTACAACAATTTCGTTTTGTATAACATCCTAACTAAAAAACCGGTAGCAAAGTTGTCACAAAGCATGCAGATTACATTGTCAGAATGGCAAGACAAAGGTTATAAAGTGAAATCTGCATCTGTTCGATTCGTTGTGGCATGGAAGCCCAAAGATGCACCGAAAGACGGACCGGAAATAGCCGTCTTATTGGCAGATTTGCTTCTTTCCTTGTAATTAAAATGTATGACAGTTACTTCTTGCAATAAATAGAACGATGACCGTATCTCAATTCGAAGTAAAATAACCCAAGAAAAATCTGTCACGAGCAAATTTGAATAAATATAGGGTATCAAATTTCAGGAATAGCATTTGGTCTCAATACTGTATTTTAGAATATTCTAAAATCTAAGGGATTTTTTCTGTTATTAAAAAAACAATATGTTTTTTGTAATATTCTTCGTACATTTTATCCTCTGAAATGTGGCAAATATTTTTTTCTGTCGTATCTTTGCAGTGTAAATATCTATAACATAGATACCAATGGATCAATTTCGATACAAGATCATAGAAGAATCATGGTCTAAAAAAAGGCTGTGTGATTATTTGCTTGTTCTTCAGAAGGAGGATCGTTCATCTTCTGAGCAATACATTCTGTCTTTCTTTGAAAAGTTGTTTGCTCTTCTGGTAACTTCTTATATGAGTCAGGATTTAGAGAGAGGTGATAATTATTTGCAGCGGGCTGCTAATGGATTGGGCAATGAAACTTTATGGAAAACCGCGACAAAAATATCTATGAATGTTCCGGGTGTTTTAGGCAAGAGCGTAACTTTTGTTTCCGTCTATCTGGCCTTGGGTTCTGCCTTGTTGGGAGTGAAGAAATGGCAGTCTTTAAGACGCGAGGACCGTCATGCCCTGCAATCCCATATAAGCGGTTTCCTGATCGTCAGTAAGGAACTGCCTTTGAAGTCTTTCTCCAATTATGTCCGTTGGCGTGATTACAGTCTTACGCATAAAACGATTCTTCCTTTATCCGCATTATTCCCGGAGTTTATCCGGTGTATTATAAGTTTTCCTGTTTATGACAAATATCTTGATTTCATCTCCCTGATCTATTCTGCGCATTATTACCTTTATGATGGTGAGTCTCCCCAATTCTCTGATTTTGTGTTTGATATGCTCCGCTCCCTGGATTGTAAGATGAATGACAGGTTATATGATGATTTGTGCCATTCGTCTTTTCTCTATGAGATACAGACCGAATACCGTGATTATTGTGCCAGAAAAAATATAAAGGAGCAGTCTCTCTTTTCAATGGATCCGCCTTCTCCGCAGGAGCCTGTCTCTCCGTCCGGCCCACAACCGGATCCTGCCGCCCCCTCTTCCCGTAGTACTTCAATCAGTAAGAAAGACTATTTCCCCAACCTGTCATTGGATGAGAGGAAGATCCGTATCCTTTATAATGCATTGATAAGGGACGGCTTTATTTCACCTGATACTGACTATTCCGTTTTCCATTTTCGTCTTTCCGGTAAGGACAAGCCTGCGGAGACATCGCCCGTATGCTGGGAGAAGAAAAAGAAAGAGCTTGCTTATCTGATAAAACGTTTGACCCGTAAGGATATTCATGATCCGAATTGTAAAGATGCCACCAGCAACGATGTCTACTCCAAAACTAAAAAGTTCTTTATAGTCAAAGGAGAGGGCTGGCGTCCTTCCGATAATCTTAGTGACATGGCTTCCAAATTGAATTTTGCGGACAAAGAAACGGTTGATGGCCTGTTGGATGAACTTTTTGAATGCAGCTGATTGTTTTTTGATCCCCCTTTTATTTCTGCCGGTTGCTGAAAGGAATGGCCGTTCCTCTTTTTTATAGGGAAGCGTTCATCCTGATGCCTGCGGATCCTGTCCATCGGTTCTCCATTTCCCTCTCTGATGCCGCATACCCTTTATCCCGGTATGCACAGTTTTGGGTATATCCTGTTCTATTCACTTTCTATCGTTCGGAATATTGTTTCTATCATCCTGATAAATGCTTCTATCATCGTGCCCAAATGCTTCTATCGTTTCTATCGGGGGGTATATCGGGGGCTGTAAATGCTTATTTTTGCACACACTAACTAAAAACATAATATATGATGAAAAAATTAGATCCGATCAGGATTATTGAAACCATTGGAAAGCTGGGTGCCAGAAAGAGCATCAAATATGCCTTCATAGGGACAGGTTGCATACTGATTGTTGGAGGTCCTATTTATTATGTTCTTACGTCCGTCAAATCTCACGCTAAGACTAAGGAGCAGAATAATGCGTCTGCGAACAAACAGAAGGAAATTGAGCGTACTTCTGAATGTAAGAAGGGGGAGGAGGATCGGGACCACGCCCATCGTATGGAGGAAAATGAACAAGTTCACGAACATCATATGGAAGAGATTGAAGCTAAGAAAAATGCTGATATTGAAAAAATGGAAAAGCGTGTAGAACTTCGCAAGGAGAGGGATGCGGCAAAAGCCAATCAGCCCCTTGTCGATCTCCATTTGAACGGCATGCCTGAAAGTTACCACGAAGCTTTGAAGAACGGTACTGTTCATATCAGCCGGGAAAGGAGTCTTGGATTCTCCTGGCTGCGTGAGGGTTATGATACCGGCCTTGTCGGTCCGACCGACTGTGGAAAATCAGTATTCGTCATGCAGGTTGCTATGGCTCTGGCGCGAGGCCGTTGTGATGTAAACTTGTCTTCAGAATGGCATGACATCCCCCCGATGCCGGTTGTCATGTTCTCTCTTGAGCAGAGTAACCATGAGATAAGGGAATATTATGGCTCCGTAATTGACAATCTGTCCACCCTCAAATTATATGCCGGCAGCCGGATCACTCCTGCCCATATTATCACTGTCATTAAGGAAGAGATGGAAAAGGCCGGTGGTTCGGGAGTGGTTGCCATCATTGATAACTATACCAAGCTTGAAGAACGTGCGGGTGTTAAAGCCATGAGGCAGTTCTGTGCGGATTTGGACTGTCTCCGCCAGCAAGGCCTGGAAAAGGGTAGCCCTCTGACACCTCTTAAGGTCTATCATGCCAGGTCAGACTGGAAACTGAGCAGTCCTTTGACACCGGCAAGTGTAAGAGGGGACAAGAAGAATGTTTGTTTTACGAACAATTTTCTGTATCTTACATATTGCAAACAGGGTTCTGACAAGCGTGTACTCGGCTTCATGAAACTGAAGCATGACAACAAGGAAGCCGTTTCCATATTGGAGTTTGCCGGTACAAAAATAGATCAATTCCGCTACGTTGGAAAAGGCGGCAGTAACGATCTCGGTGAACCGACAGAACCGTCTGAAGAGAGCGGTGACAATAAAGTTGGTCCGGGTCGGAAATCTAAATATAGTCTTGAGGAGGTCATGGGCTTCTACAATAAGGTCCAAGCAAAGGAATGTACCTACAAAGATATTGAGAGGAATTATGGCATTTCGAGAAGTGCGATCAGGAAAAGGGTCTATCGTGCCCGTATAGCACATGACGTACATAGGTGATAAAAGATTACAGTAACACTCACAGATAGTGATATTATTTCATGTGTCCTGTTGTCAGTGAAGGTGGGGACAAATTCAAAGGGGACAAATATTGCGGATTGCGTAAGTAGCATATAATCAGAAAGATATAAAAATAAAGAGGTGTGTATAATTTGTCCCCCCCCCCCTTTCGTGTGACGCTCTCCGAATATATGTCAATTTTTCACTGATATGTTTATAGTACATGATCACTAACACTACTTCGAATGTACAGGTCTCTGCTTTCATTTGCCCGGCATCGTCTGCTTGAAAACACCTAAGATAACTATCGAAACTAATTTCTCTCGATACTCACTGAGGTTTCATTTTCATCTACTCCCTTTTGTTTTATGAGCAACCGGACTCTGCAATATTTCTCTGCATTCAAACTACCCTTTAACCAGTCAACAGGATGCAACATTTTTTTTACTCTAAAACATATCCTATTTAAGTTCCTATGTTTAAAACCGGAAGTGATGGATAACGTGAGATAGCGCTAAAAAAGCTATACCATTATAGTTAACTTTGTGTATAACAAAAACAATATTAACTCATAACGATATAGCTTATGAAGTGTGTACAAAGAAATAAATTAGATTTTAGTGGACAAAATATTTACGTAGGAATTGATGTCCACTTGAAAAGTTGGTCGGTTGCAATTTTATCAGAGCACAGTGTTCTGAAGCGATTCAGCCAAAGTCCTGAACCGGAATTATTGCACAAGTATCTTGTCAGCAATTATCCTGGTGCCAATTACTTCTCTGTATATGAAGCCGGATTCTGCGGTTTTTGGATACACGAGAGTCTGACAGATTTGGGAATCACCAACATTGTGGTCAATCCCGCCGATGTTCCGACAATGAGCAAGGAGAAACTGCGTAAGACGGATGCCGTTGACTGTAACAAGCTGGCCCGTGAGTTACGCTCCGGTTCATTGGAGGGTATATATGTTCCGGGAACAGCAACCTTGGAACTTCGCTCTTTGATAAGGATGAGAACCCTGATTGTGAAAGACAGTACACGTGCCAAGAACAGAATCAAATCACTGTTACATTTTCATGGAGTGAAGATTTCAGAGGAGTTTATCCGATGTTCGTCCCATTGTTGGTCCAAACGTTTCCTGAGATGGCTGCATAACCTTGAACTTTCCACAGAGTATGGTAAGAAAACATTGGAACTTCACCTTGAACAGTTCATCCGTTTGAGGAAGATGTTGTTGCAGGAAACCCGCGCCATTCGTGAAATATCACGAAAAGCGCCATTTGCTAAACCGATACGCTTACTGTCATCAGTTCCCGGAATAGGAATTACAACCGCCGCTACCTTAATGGTGGAGATTGATGATATAGTTCGGTTTAATAGCGCAGAACATCTGGCATCTTTTATAGGTTTGGTTCCCATGTGCCATTCCAGTGGTGACAATGATGCGGTCAGCAATATGACTATACGTCGCCATTTCATGCTTCGATGGCTATTGGTTGAATCCGCATGGACTGCCATCCGGATAGATCCTGCAATGACAATGGCTTACACAGAATACCGGAAGCGTATGAACCCTCAGAAAGCGATTGTGAAGATTGCCCGACGGTTGGTGAACAGAGTCTATTTTGTACTTAAATACGAAAAGGAATATGTGTCGTGTATTGTCAAATAATACGGAATCCTATAAGGTAAAACAGCTTTCTTTTGAGAGAAATACTTAATTATTACTTGCGGCTTGAGAGTCCGCTCTTTTAAGTTTGTAACTCTCATTAATGGTTTGACTAATAAAGGAATTTGCAGCCCGCCCAAGGTGTCTGCTGTGGAGAGTTTGTTTTACCATAGGATTTTGGTTAGGTTTTCTTAGCCATATCAGACAGTATCAGTAATACAAAAAGAGAGGCGTGTGACCGCCTCCCCAAGTAGCATTACTGCGTACCGTCAGGATGCTTATTGCTGGTAGGTTGCTCCTCAGCAGAGCCTACTTCCTCTTAACACCCTGACACAAAGATATAATATAAAAGTTAATTATTGATGAATTATCCAACTTTGTTTGGATTTTAAATGGAAAGTAATATTGCTGATTTTATGAAAAAAATGCACTAAAATATTGTATTCGTTAGTTGTAGGCAAACGCCGTGTGAGTGGTTATAATATAGTTATCATATCATTTATAATAGTTATCATATATCCTGCCTTCGGTTAACCTGTAAATTATCCTTCTGCAGCATTTCCTTCGAATCCCCTTCAGTCCTTAATATACATAGAACTCCAATGTCCCGAAATTATTCTTCTCAGTCCTGTATGTGTTTCTCACATTCCCCAGTATTTCCTCTTCACTCATCGTAGGACTTTTCCATCCTTCAATGAAATACCCGATAGCCAGGCTCTCATCCACTCCCCATTTGCACATCAGACAGGCCAGCTTAAAGATACTCTCCGCCCTGTTCCCCTCTTTCCAGTATTCCGGGTTATTCTTCTTCCAGAGAGAGTTTATAATATTGATAATGCTTTTGTCTGACACCTTTCTTTTTGCATGGGGTTGTATCACTTTGCCCTGCGCCCTTACGGTGGGGATATAATGAAACGGTACCGGATTAGGGTTCATCCATATGTCAGGATCATAGCTGAGATAGTTTCTCCTTGCCATATCCTTGCAAGCACTATCCTTACCGGCCACGTTGAATTTGTCCAATAGTTGTGTGTATAAGTCCCTGTGCCTGTCCGGGTCGGTATTATCATGCAGTATCAGTGCTTTCAGTCCCCTTCCGCCTGGAGTTACGAATACACATAAGACACATGGAGTTTTTATCAGCCAGTTTCGCAGATCTGTCATTTCAGCTTGTGTCCCTATATGGTCAAAGTCCATTGCCGTCACATTGGAATACGATATCAGATGCGTACTGTCAATTTCTGAAAATGTACCGTTATATGCCACGGCAGGCAGTAGTCTGGCCTTCCAGTACTGCATTTCATTCTCCGGTTGTTTCCTTATATGTTCTATGGCCTGTGCCAGGGTATATTTACCGTACTGACTGTCCCATAGCACTATGTTACCATCACGGATCATGCCTGTAACCCGTGAGAGTGTCGGATAGCTCAGATTGTACCTTGTATGGTTGATTCTATGGGCTAATGTAATAAAACTATCCATGATTGTGCATTATTTCTTTTTTATCCATCTGAGGTTCCGGGCGGAGTTATTGGACATGTCCCCGTCAATATGTTCCACTTCCGTATAAAGCTCCGGGTTCATGTTCGGCAGAAACGTTCTTGCAACCAGGAGGTCCGGATAAACCTTCTTATTATTTATGATGATATATTGTCTTCCATCCGCCTCTTTCATAACCGATACGTCACTCAGGTCTTCTGGTATTACCGGCATGGTCAGGAGTACCTGAAAATACAGATCTGATTTGCGTGCGGCAATGTCCTTTCTTATATCTGACCATAGTTTGTATTTTTCCCTGTTCTTTACTTTACGTGAATACAGGCCTTCATACAAATCACAGAGGATCTCCACGTTTTCATATATTTCCAATGCATACGTTTTCTCAAACCATTTGATGGCTATCTTATAATCTACAGGAGCTCCATACACACCTCCAAGATGTATCTTCCCTATTGTGAAAGCAGCCGGCCCCTTACCAGAGACAGCGTGCCGTAGTAACTCCATTCTTTTTTCACTATCTTGAGGGCAATCTTTTTCTTCCAGATATATATACGCCAGATTAATCTTTGTTACAGGTATCTTGTCTGCAATGCTTTCCAGCAGATTAATAGTCTTGTCAACATTCGGGGTTACTGCCAGACCTTCCAAGTAGTACATGGCGACATTGTTGATTCCATCCGCCAGTCCCTGCATTGCAGCTTTGTTATACCAGGAGAAAGTATCGTCAAAGTTTCCTTTGTTTTCATAATCCTGTGCTAGCAGGTAACATGGTTTCCGCATCACCTGCGCTACTTTTTTAATAATTCTTTTTTTTCGTTCTTCATTTTTATTCAGTTTTAGTATGCCTTCCTTATTTAGCGCACATTTATAAGGATTTCAGGGTTTTCCCAGGACAGTATTTTTTTTATAAACATGTCAAGGTTATCTGTGGGGGGGGAATGGTTGTATATGTATGTAGTGCAGAAAAGAGGGCATAACTGTATTGAACCTGATGAGGAACTATTGCTAATTCGTATTCTCAGGTCGGATAACTTTTGAGGCACTTTGAAAGTTTTGACGATTTCCTTCGTCACCTCCCGGCTCTGCATATCCAATCATATGAAAAAAGTTTTGAACTGTACATGTCCATTCCTTATATGAGGTTTGGAGCTCTTTATAAACAGGTTTAGTGTTATAAATTTGTAAAAACGCTGTTGTCATCACCCCTCATCCTGATAAATGATGAAAGATAATAATAAATCATGTTTAAAATAATTAGAATGTTAAGGCAAGCAGAAAAGTGGTTTTCTGATTTGGGAGCTATGGTTTCCGGGCATCTCCTGATTTATGTTGTTTCAGCTAAAGGGAACCATGAGCGGATTATTCCCGGAGTCATTCTGTTTTCAACCGGACTCTGCATTGAATGGTTGTTGAAAACAGGTCTGTACAGCCCACCTATGGCTTATTTACGAAAAGTATGGAAATCCGGACAGGTTATTGAAACAGATACCGGTGGACGCTATACAGGAGGGAATGCGCAATATGTAATATTTGTAGAAATAACTGAAAACCAATCCGGAAGATATCTTTTAAATTGTCCGAATACTAGTATGAATAATTATATAAAATCAAAAAAACATCATGAATAAAAATATCAAAAAGCAGCCGTTCGAAAAAGAGATCGACGGCAGAAGAATGAGATATTGTAGAATATATAATATTTGGGTAAACCGTGAAGGTACATATGTTTATAGGGAATATAAAGACCCAGCCTGGAACCATGCCTTACAAATCCATACCCGTCCGGACGGAAGTAAATACCTGGACACGAAAAGCCATGGGGAAATACCTCTTGATGAAGCTGTAGCCATCTGTTTCAGGGCTATGCCCCGGGATGGCAGGAAATATGTACCGGTTCATAAGGATAATAACCCGGGCAATTGTCATGCCTTGAATCTTGCATGGGAACAGGTCCCGAAGTATTCTCCGACCGATAAGGAAAGAAAGCTGGACAACGGACTGGTGGTACGGTCGGATGGTACCATACTTGATAAAAGGAAAAAACTGTTTGTAGTCACGGTAATCGGTGACAGCGATACAGACCGACTGGTTTCTGTGGATCCTTACGTATGCTATTACCGGAGGAACTGTTATGGTTCTATTGACGAGAGACGTGCGCGTGTTGATGCTCTTATGGCGGAAGCCGAATTTGTAGCCGGTGATAACTCCCTGATGAGCAGGCCGCGGGTACTGCATAAGGATCAGGATTACCTGAATTACAACTCCTCCAATCTTGAATGGGCGGAAGAGGACAGTCCGGAGTATCAGGCTTATATGCGGCGGAAAAAGGAAGCTCTGGACCGGTTGACCATTCAGGAGAATTCGAACCATCCCAATCCCTTAATGAAACCTCTACATTAATGTCAGTCATAAAAAACATGTCTTATGGATGAGAAGGCAACTGTTTCCCGGAGAGCCGTGGAAAATATGATTCTGTCGGACTGTCGGGAATTATAAACTGGCTATTAGCTGATATGACAAGATTAGTCGGTCGTAGGACCGGAACTGTGTATCAAGTATTAAATAGATTATTAACGACGAACTTTTAAAAAAAAAGAAGAATTATGGTACTGAATAAAAGTACCGGGAACATGTATGCTTTCGTTTCACATACATATAACCCGTTGAAAGGCGAGTGTGAGCACTCCTGTCCTTATTGTTTTATGAAACGTAACCGTCCTCTTCCTCCCTTGCGTCTGGAGCTGAAAGAACTGAAAGTGAACCTGGGTGAAGGCAACTTTATCTTTGTGGGTAGTAGTACGGATGAATGGGCGGCTAATGTCCCGGCAGAGTGGATTGAGCAGGTACTGGACTATTGTGACGGTTTTGATAACAGCTATCTCTTCCAATCCAAGAATCCCACCCGTTTTCTGGAATATCTGGGTCATCCGGTTATGAAGAAGTCCGTCCTTTGTACTACCATTGAGACGAACCGTTTTTATCCGGATATAATGAGGAATGCTCCCCTGCCCAGGGAACGTGCAATTGCTATGCGAGAGATTGCTAGTCATGGCATCCCAACCTATGTAACCTGTGAGCCCCTGATACAATTTGACCTGGCAGAACTGGTGGAACTGGTCGGTATGTGTTCTCCACAGCAGGTGAATATCGGTCGTAACTCACAGTATGATATCACCCTCCCCGAACCAACTGCGGATGAAGTGAAGATGCTGAAGGCGGAACTGGAGAAGTTTACAAAGGTTGAGGTTAAGGCGAATGCTTATTGCTGGATGAAATAAATACGAGGGAACAAATATCCGTCCCCAATCACCCCCAAAACCTTATTAGGGAAGAAACAATACTCACACAAGAAGAGTACTTGAAACCAAAGTGTCACACTACTTGAACTAACACACAGATCAAGAAGCAAAGGGAATACAATGGCGGAAGGTGCTCTTTATTTTTTCTTTTTCTTCTCACTCAAAAAAATGACAAAACGCTCTTAGTATCCCGCCAATTCCTAACTAATGATGAAAA
>OOAK01001176.1_pt1 | contig 19283 bp, 19 predicted proteins | sample 1671811 | NCBI WGS metagenome assembly OOAK01 (sample SAMN06348195, study PRJEB24527) | human gut metagenome | biome: human gut; feature: ankylosing spondylitis patient; material: feces | host: Homo sapiens | place: China | collected 2015-10 | reverse complement strand
GCACACCCTTGATGCGCTCGCCGTCGTTGACGTTCTGCTGGCAGCCGTAGCTGTGCACAAAGGCCAGCGGCGGGGTGTCGTAAGCCTGCTTTACCAGATCAGCGGCGATGTTATTATGCTCAAAACTAATGTATTCCAATCAAACCATCCTTCTCCGCCGGGAAAAGACCCCGCACGGTGAACACTCTTTTTTCCGCTTTTATGAATAGCTCTCCTTAGTATACACTCTTTGGCCGCTGTGGGCAAGGGGGTCCGGGCAAAGTTTACGCCTCGGAGGCCGCTTTTTGTGCCGCGCAGCAGCTTTCGCACACGCCGATGAACACCACGGCGCAGTCCTGCACCCGGCCTTTCTGGCCGCGTACCAGCTTCGTCACCTGCTTTTCGTCCACCTCGGCGTCGGTCACGCCGCCGCACACCGTGCAGTACAGGTGGCTGTGCCAAGCCAGCGTATGGTCGAACCGGTCGGCCTGGCCTGGGATAGACACCCGGCGCACGCGGCCTGCCTCCACCAGACTGTTCAGGTTGCGGTACACGGTGCCAAGGCTCAGGCCCGGGCATTCCTTTGCAGCGGTGTCGTAAATCTCTTCGGCGGTGGGGTGGTTGCAGAGGTTTTGCACCGTCTGCATGACCAGCTCACGCTGTTTGGAATAGCGCATATCGTTCTCCTTTTCTTGTTTTTGGGTTCAGACGTTTTCCTCGCCTTTGATCTTTGCCCAGTAGGCGCGGGCCGCCTGTTCGGTACGGTTATCGCCGTAGGTGTAGTATTTCACGTCCTTGAGGGCATCCGGCAGATACTGTTGTTTGACCCAATGGTGGTCGTAGTCGTGAGCGTACTTGTAGTTCTGCCCTTTTACCAGAGCATCCTCGCCGTCAAAGTGCTTGTTCTGCAGCTGACGCGGGATGGGCCCGGTGCGCCCGGCCTGCACATCCGCGATGGCTGCATTGATGGCGTCATGGGCGCTGTTGGATTTGGGGCTGGTGGCCACCAGGATCACCGCGTCAGCCAGCGGCAGGCGTGCTTCCGGCAGACCCACCATGTTGGCCGCATCCACCGCCGCCTTGACGATGGGGATGATCTGCGGGTAGGCAAGGCCCACGTCCTCGCAGGCGCACACCATCAGACGGCGGCAGGCCGAGGGCAGGTCGCCGGCTTCCAGCAGACGGGCCAGATAGTGCAATGCCGCGTCCGGGTCAGAGCCGCGCATGGACTTCTGGTAGGCCGACACGATGTCGTAGTGATCATCACCCTCCCGGTCGTACCGCATGGCCGTGCGGCGGGTGACCTGCCGGATCATATCCAGCGTGATGTGCCGGGCACTCTCTTCCACCGGGGCCGCCGTGACCGCAAAATCCAGGCAGCCCAGTGCCTTGCGCAAATCGCCGCCTGCACTCTCGGCAAGATAGGCACAGGCGTCCTCGTCCATGCGCACCGGGGTGTTCTCCCCTTCCGACAGCTTTTTGAGGGCATTGTGCAGGCCCTGCTCCACGTCGGCGGCGGACAGGGATTTGAACTCGAACACCGTGCACCGGGACAGCAATGCATTATAGATGTAGAAATACGGGTTCTCGGTGGTGGATGCAATGAGGGTGACCGAGCCGTCCTCGATGCACTCCAGCAGGCTCTGCTGCTGCTTTTTGTTCAGGTACTGGATCTCATCCAGATACAGCAGGATGCCGCCCGCCCCCGCCAGCGTGCCAATGTCCTTGAGCACCGCCTTGATATCGCCGGTGCCGCAGGAAGTGCCGTTGAGCTTGTGCAGAGTCATGCCGCTGTTCTCTGCGATGATGCGGGCCACTGTGGTCTTGCCGGTGCCGGACGGGCCGTAGAAGATCATATTGGGGATGCGTCCGCTCTCGATGGTGCGGCGAAACACCCTGCCCGGAGCCAGCAGATGCTGCTGCCCGCACACATCTGCCAGCGTTTTGGGCCGCAGGCGCTGCGCCAGTGGTTCGTTCATTGTGTCTCCCTCCCATGCCGGGGAATACCCCAGTGTTTTTCTATAGTATAGCGCATTTCTGCGCGGAGGACAAGAGATTTTCTGAAAATGATTCTCAGATAATTCCGGGTAGGCGTTTACAAATCGGTCGAAACATGCTATGATAAGGAAAACATTTTTTGCCGAAAGGAGGCGACGGTATGCCCGCCCGTAAAAAGGAGCCGGAAGATCTCACCGCCAAAAAGAAACTGGCGCTGGAGGTGATCGACCGGCTCAAAAAAGAATATCCGGATGCCGGCTGCACACTGGACTACGATCACGCATGGCAGCTGCTGGTCAGCGTGCGGCTGGCGGCCCAGTGCACGGACGCCCGGGTGAATATCGTAGTGGAGGACCTGTTTGCCCGCTACCCCAGCGTGGCCGCACTGGCCGCTGCCGAACCGGAGGACATCGAGGCCATCGTCAAGCCCTGCGGACTGGGGCACTCCAAGGCGCGGGATATCTCGGCCTGCATGCGCATGCTGCGAGACAAGTACAACTGCCAGGTGCCTACTACCTTTGAGGAGCTGCTGGCGCTGCCCGGCGTGGGCCGCAAGAGCGCCAACCTGATCATGGGGGATGTGTTCGGCAAGCCGGCCATTGTCACCGACACCCACTGCATCCGTCTGTGCAACAAGATCGGCCTTGTGGACGGCATCAAGGAGCCGCAGAAGGTGGAAATGGCCCTGTGGAAGATCATTCCGCCGGAAGAGGGCAGCGACCTGTGCCACCGCTTTGTGATGCACGGCCGCGCTGTGTGCAATGCCCGCAAGCCGGAATGCGAAAAATGCTGTCTGAATGATATCTGCCGCTACGCCCGGGAACAGTCCGGCGCAGACACGGCGCAATAAGGAGGTAATTTTTTATGATCACATTGACGATTCTGCTGATCATCACCCTGCTCTGCATTCTGGTGGGCTGTCTGATGGGCCTGTTCTCACTGGTGGGCGTGATCGCTTCTCTGATCGCAGGCGTGCTGGTGGGTGCGCTGGCAGGCTATGTGGCCGGCCGCTTCATGGGCACGGAGACTTCGCTCGGCCGCAACATCCTCATGGGCATCCTGGGCAGCTTTGTGGGCGAATTCGTGTTCGGCCTGTTCGGCATTTATGCCACCGGCAGCATCACGTCCTTTATCATTTCAGTCATCGGCGCCTGCATCTGCATCTGGATCGGGCAGAAGCTGTTCCATTGAGCGCTGATAAAAAACGCCTGACACTTGTTTTGGACGCAGTGTTGTTCTATCGTTATATCGAAGATACTCCTTGTGCAGCCGTATAGCTGCACAAGGAGTATCTTTTTTATTATATGGATTTCAAGAAACTGGGGCATATTCCATGCCATGTTTTATCCCGTGACGTTTACCGGTGGGAAATCCATCCTTGACAGACATGCTGAAATATGGTAAAATATTGTCCGTTGCAGAATATGTGCAATGTGCTACTGTGGCTCAGCTGGTAGAGCAGCTCACTCGTAATGAGCAGGTCGCCTGTTCGAATCAGGTCAGTAGCTCCAACATGAAAGACCCGGAAAAGTGGCTTGCAGCTTAGCTTTTCCGGGTCTTTTTGCATCGTTTTTATAAGGCACTTCTGCGCGGAAAAGTGCGCTTATTTCTCCATTTTTCCCGCTGGAGCAGACCTTTGTTCAGCTCACAGGCCGCCATGCAGCACACGGCAAAGGCCAGCAGCGCACAGTCCGGCGGCACCCGCTGCATGGGGATCACCCGTTCGCACAGGTTGCCAAAGGTCTCCACGGCCTGTTCCGGCCATGTCAGGCAGAACAATGCCAGCGACAGCGGCAGGTGCAGCAGCCGGCCTGCCAGCAGCGGACGGAAGGACACTTCTCCGGGGCAGAGGGTGCGCACCTGCAGCAGCACCGATGCCCCCTGTATGCTGAGGGCGGCGCAGCACAGACTGCTGGCCCACAGGCCGGTGCGGGCCGCATAATCGCAGCCAGAGCACACCTCCAGCAGCATGGCCGGGAAGGGTGCCCACGCGGCGGGCAGAAACTGCCCGCACCCGGCTGCCAGCATCCGGAAATACAACACGAATCCGCACAATTTCAGGTACTGCACAGCCGCCTGTGCGATCACTTCGTCCAACCGGGGCGGCGCAGTCTGGGTGGACTGCGCAGAGCGTACCGGGGCAGCGGGTGCCGGGTGCAGACGGTTCAGCAGAGCGGCGGTGAGATACCCGGCCAGCACCTGTGCAGCAAACAGGCGGATGCCCAGCACCCGGCTGCCCAGCAGCTGCTCCCCTGCCGTGAGGATCACGAAGGACGGCCCGGAGCAGATGCAGGCCGGGAGAAGGGCCGACGCCTCCTGCGGGGTCAGCTCCCGGCTGCGCACGGCTTCGGCCACCGCAGCCGCTGCCGGGGCAAACCCACCCAGGAACCCGATGAGCAGCACCCCACCGGCCGCCGGGCTGCGCACCCCGATGAGCCGTGCCACCGGACGGAACACAAACCCCAGTACCTGCCCTGCCCCACAGCGCATGAGCAGAGCGGAAACGATGAGAAATGGGAACAGTGACACCAGCAGCGGCCCGCCGCACAGGGCAAGCCCCTGCTGCAGCGCACGGGCGCAGCACTGCGGCGCTGCAAACACCAGTCCTGCCGTGCCAATTGCCGCCCCCAACAGCACGACCCGCTGAAACCGGAACGTCTGATACATAACTTTCCCCTCCCGCTCCATATATATGGAACAGCGGCCCGCATTTATGGCACTTTGGGCCAAAATATCAGAGCGGAACGGGAGGGAGCCGAATGAGTCCTGCGCACCGCGCGCCTTTTTCGCTGCGGCGCTGGCTGGCCCTTTTGTTCCGGCAGCCGCCGCAGGGGCTGTACCGCCGCCCCTGCCTGTACCAGAGCGGCGACCGGATGGAGATCGAGCATTTTGAAGCCATCCTCGCCTACGATGAGACCCGCCTGCGGCTCCAACTGCCGCGCGGGCAGCTGACCATTTACGGAGAGCGGTTACAAATCGAAACGCTCACCGCTCGGCGCATCACGCTGCGGGGCTGCTTCGTCCGCACAGACTACACCACGGAGCACACCGCCACAGGGCAGCGCCCTACCGGGCATCTGCCGGACAGGAGGCCGTCATGGAACCCGTTCGTCTCTGGGCCGCGGTAGAATTCACCGCGCAAAGCGGCAGCACCGACGCCCTGCTGGGCCATGCCGCACAGGCAGGGCTGCACCTGACCCGCATTGTACCGCTGCCCGGCGGATTCCGGGCGCGCTGTGCCGCCTGGCATTACCGCCCGTTGGCCGCTCTGGCCCGGCAAGGGCATGTGCGTCTGCGGGTAGAAAAGCGTCTGGGGCTGTTTTTTCTGCTGCGTCCACTGCTGCGCCGCACCGGGCTGTGGACCGGGCTGGCGCTGTTTATTCCGCTGCTGCTGTGGAGCCAGCAGTTCGTCTGGGCTGTGGACACCAGCACCCTCACCCGCGGACAGGCCGCCCGGGCCTTTGCCGTACTGCGGCAGGCAGACCTCGCCCCGGGGGCTGCCGCCACCGAAGCCAAGCGCACCGCCGGGGAGTATGCCCTGCTGGAAAGCGGCGAGTTTTCCTGGGCCAGTCTCAATTTTGCCAAAGGGCGGCTGGAAGTCCGCGCCGCCGCTGCAGTGCCCAAGCCCGCCATTGCGGCCGGGACCCTGCACGGCCTGCGCGCCCGGTGCGCCGGTGTGGTCACCAAGACCAACCTGACCAGCGGCACGATGCTGGTGGTGCCCGGGCAGGCCGTGGAGGCTGGACAGGGGCTGATCGGCACGGCGCGGCAGGAGCGGGACGGTGCACTGATCTTTGCCCCGGCAGCGGGCACCGTGCGGGCACAACTGGAGTGGAGTGACGCTCAGTCCGTTCCGCTGGAAGAGACCGTTTTACAGCCGACCGGGCGCTGCACCGTGCGGTACCGGCTGAGCGCTGCCGGGCAGAACTGGACCCTGCCCAGTGTTCAGCCGCCGGAACAGGCACTGGCGCGCACCCGGCACCTCCAACCGGAGCTGCTGGGGCTGCCGCTTCCCTGCTCCGTGGAGGAAACCACCTTCTACGAGCAGCAGCCGCAGCTTCTGCGCCGCACCGAAGCCCAGTCGCTGGCACTGGCGCGGCTGCACAGCCTGCAGGCGCTGTACACGGCATTCCCGGATGCCGTGTTGGTTGCCCGGAAGGAGGACACCACCTGCACGGACACCACGCTGGAATACACCGCCGTCTACACGCTGGAAGCCGACATCTGCACGCAAAACGACCCCGGCAGCTGAGCTGTTCCGCTCGCCCGCCGGGGCCGTTGTATGTTTTTGATCAGAATCAGGTGTTGGTGTTCTGTGCCGCTTCTTCTGCGGCACGCTGGGCGGCCTGTGCGTCGTATTCGGCGATCAGGTCGTTCAGGTCGTACTGATACCGGCTGTGGCAGAAGTGGCACACCACTTCGCAGTGCGGGTCCTCGTCCCGCATCTTCACCAGTTCCCGGCGGCCCAGGCTCAGCAGCATACCCTTGGTGCGTTCCTCGCTGCAGTCGCACTGGTAGCCCACCGTGCGCTCATCCAGCACCTGCGGGGCAAAACCGGCCATGGCCAGCTCCATCATGTCCTTGGGGGTCTTGCCGGCGCGCAGCATCTCGGTAACCGAGGGCATGGCCGCGATATTCTTTTCCAGTGTGTCGATCTCGGCATCCGTTGCGCCGGGCAGCAGCTGCAGCAGGTAGCCGCCCGCGCACAGGATGGACAAGTCCTTGTCCACCAGCACGCCCAGAGCGCACACGGTGGGGATCTGCTCACTGGTGGCGTAATAGCGGGTCAGGTCCTCGGCGATCTCGCCGGACACCAGCGGCACCTGGCCGACGGTGGGCTCCTTCTGCAGCCGGTTGTCCCGGATGACCGTGAGCACACCGCTGCGGCCCACTGCACCGCCCACGTCCAGATGGCCGTCGGCCTTCGGGGGCAGCTCCACCAGCGGGTTGTCGATGCAGCCTTTGACGTTGCCCGTGCCGTCGGTGCAGGCAATGAGCACACCGGCCGGGCCGCCGCCCTGCACCCGCAGAGTGACCTTGTCGCCGTCATCCTTGAGCATGGAGCCCATGAGCGATGCACCCGTGAGCAGGCGGCCCAATGCCGCGCTGCAGGTGGCACTGGTGGTGTGCAGCTGCTCGGCGCGGCGCACAAGTTCGGTGGAATCCACACCGCAGAACACGACGCCGCCGTTTTCCGACAGGCCGCGGATCAGGTTTGCCATAACGTTATCCCTCCAATTGTGTATACTGCTTGACTGCGCAGAAGAAATAGCGCTGGCTGTCCCCGGTCAGGGGGCCGAAGGTCTCGCCGTCGCAGACGCTTTCCAGCGCAAAGCCGTGCTTTTCCAGCGCGGCACGGATGGTGTCAAGGTCGTAGGTGTACTCGCAGAATTCCTCGTGGAAGTGCTCACCCGTCTCGTGGTAGTCGATGTCCACGGTGATCTCCACCTTCCGGTCGGCAGCGTTGTAGTGGTTGCGCCACACACAGGAAGCGTCCTCTTCCTCAAAGGTGAATTCGTTTTCGCCCAGCACGTTCTGGTGCTTGTAGGGGGTATTCATGTCAAACAGGAACACGCCGCCCTTTTCCATAAAGAACCCGGCATTCGCAATGGCCGTGTCCAGATCCGGGATATGGTTGAAAGTGTCAAAGGTTGACACCGCACCCCGGATGGTGCCGTAGAGGTCCAGCTTGAGCAGGTCCTGCCGCAGCAGCAGCAATTGGCCGGAAAGGCCCAGCTGCTCCGCCTTGTCCCGTACCACGCAGAGCATCTCTTCCGACTGGTCGATGCCGATCATATCGTAGCCTGCCTGGGTCAGCATCAGGGTCAGTTCCCCGGTACCGCAGCCCAGGTCCGCCAGGATGCCATCCCGGATGCCGTGGGCTTCCAGCTGGCTGTGGATGTGGCTATAAAGGGCGTCGTAGTCGGCTTCGCCGTTGAACTCATCGTAAAAATAGGCAAATTCGTTGTAAGCCATGGTGTTACTCCGCTTCCTGGTCCTCGGCAGCCACAGCAGCGTTCAGCACCGCCTGCAGCTCCGGGATGCCGTAGCCGTTCTCGCCGCTGGTCAGCACCACCTTCTGGCAGCCATAGGGGCGGCAGATATCCTCGAACTGTTCCAGCGTGGAGGCCAGCTGGCTCTTTTTGAGCTTGTCCGCCTTGGTCAGGGCCACCACATAGGGAATGCGGTGGTAGTGCAGATACCGCAGCATCTGCAGGTCGTCGGCACTGGGGGCGTGGCGGCAGTCCAGCAGCTGCACCAGCAGGGTGTGGTGCCGGGGGGCCTCAAAGTAGCTGTTGATCAGGTCATCCCAGCGTTCCCGGTCGGCGTTGCTGACCTTGGCGTAGCCGTAGCCCGGCAGGTCCACAAAATAGCAGTCGTCCACCGCATAGAAATTGATGGTGGCCGTCTTGCCCGGGGTGCTGGACACACGGGCCAGGTTTTTGCGGCTGCACAGCTTGTTGATCAGGCTGGATTTGCCCACGTTGGACCGCCCCGAAAAACTCAACTCCGGGCGGTCGCTCTCGGGCAGCTGGCTGGAAATGCCGTAGCTGGCAATAAAATCAGCTTTGTTGAAGATCATGGGCGATTCCTTTCTGTTTTGTCAGCAGACAGCCCCGGTCTGGGGCTTTTCGGCAGCAGGGGGCACCAGGCTCTCCCCTGCCGGGGCCTTTTTGCGGCTGCGGCTGGCCGGAGCCTTGGCCTTTTTGGCGCTCGTCGGCTTGAGCAGCGCGGCGTTCAGCACCTGGGTCAGGTTCTGCATAGGCAGGAAGGTCAAATTCTTCTTGACCTCCTCGTCCACCTCGTACAGATCCGGCTCGTTGTCCTTGGGGATGAGCACCGTCTTCATGCCCTCGCGGTAGGCCGCCATGCTCTTTTCGCGCAGGCCGCCGATGGGCAGCACGTTGCCGTGCAGGGTGATCTCGCCGGTCATGGCCACATCCCCACGCACCGGCAGGCCGGACAGGCAGGACACCAGCGCCGTGGTCAGGGTGACACCGGCCGAGGGGCCGTCCTTGGGCACAGCACCCTCCGGGGCGTGGATGTGCAGGTCGCACTTCTTCAGCCGCTCCGGGTCGATGCCGTATTCCAGCGCATGGACCCGCACCCAGGTGACCGCCAGCTGAGCACTCTCCTTCATCACATCGCCCAGCGAACCGGTCACCGTGATCTTGCCGCTGCCGTTGTCGATGACCTGCACCTCAATGGGCAGGGTCTCGCCGCCCACACTGGTCCAGGCCAGACCGTTGGCGATGCCCACGGCATTGGTGCGGTTGAGAAAGTCGGGCTTGACGAAGCGGGGGCCCAGCAGATCTTCCAGCATGGAGCCGGTGACCGACACCGTCTCCGCCTCGCCGGATGCGATCTTGCGGGCGCACTTGCGCAGCACACTGGTAATGGTGCGCTCCAGATTGCGCACGCCGGCTTCGCGGGTATAGCCGTCAATGATGCCGTACAGGGCACTCTGGCTCAGGGTGACCTTGCCGGTCAGGCCGCAGGCCTTGAGCTGCTTGGGCAGCAGATGCTTGCGGGCAATGTTGTATTTTTCCACACGAGTGTAGCTGGGCAGCTCGATGACGTCCATGCGGTCGCGCAGGGGGCCGGGAATACTGCCCAGATCGTTGGCCGTGGTAATGAAGAGCACATGGCTCAGGTCGAACGGGATGTCCAGGAAGTGGTCGTTGAAGGTGCTGTTCTGCTCGGGGTCCAGTGCCTCCAGCAGAGCCGCCGCCGGGTCACCCCGGAAGTCACCGGCCAGCTTGTCGATCTCGTCCAGCAGCATCAGAGGGTTCGAGCTCTTGGCGGTGATCATAGCACTGATGATCTTGCCGGGCATGGCGCCGATGTAGGTGCGGCGGTGGCCGCGGATCTCGGCTTCATCCCGCACGCCGCCCAGACTGATGCGCACATACTTGCGGCCCAGACTTTCGGCGATGGAACGTGCAATGCTGGTCTTGCCCACGCCCGGAGGGCCGACCAGGCAGATGATCTGCGCCTTGACGTCCGGAGCCAGCTTGCGCACGGCCAGCGTTTCCAGAATGCGGTCCTTGACCTTTTTCAGGCCGTAGTGGTCGCGGTCCAGGATCTGCTGGGCACGGTTGATGTCCAGATCATCCTCGGTATAGCTGTTCCACGGCAGGTCCAGGCAGGTGTCCAGATAGGTGCGGATGACGGTGGCTTCCTGATTGGAGCCCTGCATCTTGGACAGGCGGTCCACTTCCTTGAGCAGCTTTTTCTCGCTGTCCTCGGCCAGATGCAGCGCCGTGATCTTGCGGCGGTACTCGTCGGCCTCGGCGTGGGTATCGTCCCCCTCGCCCAGCTCATCGCTGATGACGTGCAGCTGCTCGTGCAGGTAGTAGTCGCGCTGGTTCTTGTCCATGGACTCGTTGACCTTGTCCGCGATTTCCTTCTCGATCTTCATCACCTGGCACTCGCGGCGCAGCATCTCCACAAGACGCTGCAGACGGCCCGCGAGGGTGTTCTCGTTCATCACAGCCTGCTTGTCCTCGTAGCGGAACAGCAGGTTTGCGGGCATGTACTCGCTGAGGAACTCCGGGTCGGTGCTGGACACGATGGTAAACACCACGTCCTTGGCCAGACGCGGGTTCATGCCCAGATACTCGTCAAAGCCGCTCTTCAGGGCGCGCAGCAGGGCTTCGGTCTCCACGGCGTCCTCGGTCTTGCCGACACGCACCGGGGCCGGGCGCACGGAAGCCAGCAGGAAATCGCCGGTGGTGTCCAGATCGGTGAGCTTGGCGCGGTACTTGCCTTCCACCAGAACCTTGACCAGATCATCCGAGACGCGCAGCACCTGCTTGACCTCGGCCACGACGCCGTAAGCAAACAGATCCTCCTGGGTGGGGTCACTGAGCTCCATCTCCTTCTGCGCCACAAGGAACACATTGGAGTTGTTGGCCATGGCCCATTCCACGGCGGCAATGCTCTTTTCGCGGCCCACCTCAAAGTGGACCAGATTATTCGGGAATACGACCAGCCCGCGCAGGGCGATGGCAGGCAGATGCAGTTCCCGGCGCTCTGCCTTGATCGTTACTTTTTCAGACATGATGCAAACACCTCCCGGCTGCCGATGGATGGTTCTGTCCGGCAGCCCTGTCAGTCTGGGGTTTTCTCATAAAATCAAAATCGTTTGTTTCTTTATTATACTGATTTCCGGTCAAAATGCAACCGCTGCCGCAGTGGCGTCGGTTATTCGCCCCGCTTTTCGCGGGTGCTGAACCCCAGCCGCCCCAGTGCCGGCAGCAGTGCCTTGAGGGTAATGGACGTCAGTGCGCCCATGACCAGGCCCAGCACCAGCATGACCGGCGCATAGTACAGTGACAGCGACGACGAGATGATAACGCCGGCCCCCAGCAGCTGCCCCACATTGTGGGCCAGTGCGCCGCAAACCGAAAGGATGAACCAGGTGGGCCGCACCGGCACCACATAGTACAGCACGGCCATGACCAGCAGCGACAACAGGCCGCCGCACAGCGAGAGGAACCCCGCCGTGAAGCCGGACACCAGAAAAACGAACAGTGCCTTGAGCACGTCCAGCACCAGCGCCTGCTTGACACCCATGAAGAACAGAGCGTACATTACCACGATGTTGGCAAGGCCCAGCTTCATGCCGGGCAGAAGGCCCGGAATGACCAGCGAGCCTTCAATGAACGAAAGCGCCATGGCCAGCGCAAACAACAGGCCCGACAGGGCGATGTGCCGCGTCTTTTCATAGCTGCGTGGATTTTTTGGCATGCGTGTGCTCCTTTACTCTTCGGTCTGGGACTGTTCGTAGCATTCCTGCTCTTCCATGGCGGCCTCCCATGCGGCAAACAGCTCTTCCTGATGGAAACGCAGGTCGCTGAGCTCATCGCTCTTCTGGCGCAGCAGGTCCGGGTCGTTGTACACTTCGGGGGAGTTGATCTCGTTGTCCAGCTCCACCTCGCGGGCACCGCAGGCCTCCATTTCATCCTCGCAGGCCTTGATCTTTGCCCGCAGCTCGGCGCGGCGGCGGCGCTGCTCCTTGCCGTACCCGGCCTTGGCAGGGCCGGCGTCCTTCTGGACCGCCGGGGCCGGGGCGGCACGGCCCATCAGGGCATCGTAGCTGGGGTAGAGGGTGGCCTTGCCGTTTTCCAGATACAGAATCGGGCAGGCCAGACTGTTCATCAGGTGGCGGTCATGGGTGACCAGCAGCAGCGTGCCGGTGTAGGCCATGAGGGCCTCGGTCAGGTTCTCGCGGGTGTAGATATCCAGATGGTTCGTTGGCTCGTCCAGGAACAGCAGATTCGGCCGCTCCAACACGATCTCCGCAAAGCGCAGGCGGGCCAGCTCGCCGCCGGACAGTGCCTCGCAGGGCTTGAACACCGTATCGCCCCGGAAGCCCAGCTTGGCCAGATGGCTGCGCACCTCCAGCTCAGTCATACGGGGGTACTTGTTCCAGATCACGTCGATGACCCGGCCCTGTCCCAGACGGTTCTGCTGCTGGGCAAAGATGCTGGGCCGTGCGCCGGTGCCCAGGCGCACCATGCCGCCGGAGGGGCGGCGCTTGCCGTCCAGCACCTGCATCAGGGTGGATTTGCCCGCGCCGTTGGGGCCGGCGATGATCAGCCGCTGGCCGCGGCACACCGTATAGGTAAAGGGTTCCAGCAGGGTGCGGTCCCCGATCTTGATGGTCAGGTTCTTGAGCATCACCAGCTCGTTCCAGGGTTCCACATCGTATTCAAAGCGGAATTTGAGCTGGTTCGTCTCGTCCTTGGGTGCCTCGGTGATCTCCAGCTTTTCCAGCTGGCGGCGGCGGCTCTGGGCCATTTTGGTGGTGGAAGCCCGTACCAGGTTGCGGTCCACATAATCCTGCAGCTTTTCGGCCAGTGCTACGTCGGCATCGTGCTGCTTCTGCCGCAGGGCGTCAGCGGCTTCCTTCTGGGGCAGGTAAGCCGAGAAGTTGCCCTTGTAGGTGGTCATGGTCTGGAAGGAAACCTCCCAGATCTTGGTACACACATTGTCCAGGAAATAGCGGTCATGGCTGACCACCAGCACCGCACCGGAATAGCCCTTGAGGTAATTTTCCAGCCATTCCATGGTGGCAAAGTCCAGGTGGTTCGTGGGCTCGTCCAGGATCAGCACATCCGGTTTTTCCAGCAGCAGCTTTGCCAGACGCAGCCGGGTCAGCTCACCGCCGGAAAGCACGGCAATGTTCTTTTCCCAGGTATCCTGCGCAAAGCCCATACCGGACAGCACTTTTTTGATGTTGACATCCATGTTGTAGCCGTCGGCGGCATCCACGATGTTCTGCAGTGCGTCGTGCTGGGCCAGCAGGTCGGTGTTGTCGGGCTGGGCTGCCATCTTGCGCTCCAAAACCTGCATCTGGGCCATAGCGTCCAGCACCGGCGCAAAGGTGGCGCGCATTTCGCCGTAGATGTCCAGCGTGGGGTCCAGTTTGGCGTTCTGTTCCAGGTAGCCCAGCGTCACGCCATGGGTCACGCTGAATTCCCCGTCATAGTCCTGATATTCGCCGGTCAGGATCTTGAGGAGCGTGGTCTTGCCCGCGCCGTTCTGGCCCACGATGCCGATACGGTCCTCCCGCTCGACACTGGCCGTCACATCGTGCAGCACGACTTTTTCGCCAAAGCTCTTTCCAAGTTTTTCCAAATGTATCAGCATTGTTTCAATCCATTCTGTTCTGCTGCGGTCCCGCAGGGGCTCAGCACTGGTGGCGGCGGTTCTTCTGCCCCACATTGACCAGCTCGTCCTGCTCCATGACCAGCGGATAAAGCTCTTCCAGGCTGGCGATCTCGTAGGTGGGGATCACCTTGCCCGGGTTCTCGGTGTGGTTGGGGTTGAACCAGCAGGTGTCCAGCCCGGCGTTTGCACCGCCCTGGATGTCGCTGGTCAGGCTGTCGCCCACCATCAGCACATGCTCGCGGTTCTCCACGCCCAGTGCCCGCAGGGCGGCGTCAAAGATGCGTGCACCGGGCTTCTCGCAGCCCAGCTTCTCGGAGATGAACACATCCTCCATGAAGTTGGACACGCCGCTCTCGGCCAACCGCCGGGTCTGCACCTTGTGGACGCCGTTGCTCACCACGGCCAGTGTGGCCACCTCCGACAGCTCCCGCAGCACGTCCAGCACCTCGGCGTTCATCAGGTCCGGGTGGGTGGACAGCTGCTCCAGATAATAGCGGTTCATCTCTGCGCCGTCCCCGGCGGCGTCAATGGCTTTGAGGAAGCGGCTGAACCGCTCGTTGAGCAGCTTTTCGCGGCGGATCTGGCCTTTTTCCAGCTGACGCCACAGTTCCTCATTGATGGTGCGGTAGGTCTGCACTGTTTCGGCGTCCGGCTCGATGCCGTAGTTCACCAGCGTTTCGGCCAGTGCCTTGCTCTCAGCGGCGTCAAAGTTGAGCAGCGTATTGTCCGCATCAAACAGGATGCAATAGTATTTTGCCATAATATCCCCTCATTTCCTTTTCCGGCCCGCTTTGCAGGGCGGGCATTACAACAGGGAGAAGCCAGCCCTGCGGTGGGCAGAGCTGGCTTCTGTTCATTCCGAAATCATTTCATACGCCTGTACGTCGGTTTGTTCCGGTTTATTTTCTGAACAGGTTGTTTGGGCGGTGCAGGGAGTGGCATTGCATTTCTGCATTTCCTCCTCCAGTGCACCGTTTTCTACATTTTCCCAATCGGTATCGTAGTAATCCACGCTGCCGTCGGTCACATCTTCTGCACCGGGCAGGCCCGGCACCCGCGGCTCTTCCCAGAACATCGAACCGCCTCCCTTCCCCTCAGCCTATGCGGCGCAGGGGCAAAGGGTTCTGCGCTCAGGAGCGGGCTGCCGGTTCTTCGGCCGTGTCATTTTCGGCTTCTGCCTTGGGAGCCGGGCTCTCAGAGGAAGCACTGCTGTGAGAGCTGCTCTCGGAACTGCTGTGGGAGGAACTGGCGGCCGCACTGCTGCTGTGCGAGGTGCTGCCGCTCCCGGCTTCCAACGAGGAACCGCTGTGAGACGAGCTGCCGCTGTGGGAGGAGCTGGTGCTCTCGGCCCCGTTGGAGCTGCTGACGGATTCCTTTTCCGATGAAGAAGAGGAAGAAGAACCGGATGTACTTCCGGAGGAAGCCCCGGAAGAAGTGCTGGAAGAACCAGACGAAGCAGTACTGCCGGACGAAGAAGAGCCGGAGCTGCCGGAAGAACTGCTAGAAGAGCCCGAAGAAGCTGCCGGGGCACCGGGCACCGTGATCTCCAGCGTGTTGCTGGTGACGGTGCTGCCGTTGTAGCTCACCACTGCGTAGACCTTGAAGGTAGTGCCCTGCATCTCAGCCGTAATGGGCACCGTCACGCTGGTCTGGCCTGCGGCAGAAGTAGCCTCCACACCGTTGGCATACCAGCGGATGGAATCTGCCTCCAGATACTTGCCGCTGATCTTCGCGTGGAAGGTACAGCTGCCGCCCACTGCAGCCTTGCCGCTGCTGCTGATCTGCACCGAGGCGGCAGCAAACACGGCGGTCACATCCAGATTCTGTTTGAAGTTGGCATCCGTGCGGGTCTTGTTGGTCACGCCGTCGCTCCACTTGACGAACACATGGCCCGATGCCGGGACCGCCGTGACGCTGACCGACTGGCTTGCGCCGACGCTGTAGGTCAGTGTGGTCTTGCCGTTGTCATTGCCGGCGCTCAGGGTACCGCCGCCGGTCTTATCCACGCGGTAAGAGACCTGATACTGGGTGGTATCCTCCTGCGTTTCCGAGGAAGAAGGTGCCTCCTCCGTATTGCCGGAAGACGCCACCGCCGAGCTGGGATCGGGCACATATTCGGCGCGGCGGGGAATGTTGTTGGTGTCCGGGCGGCGGTCCTCGGTCTCGTAGGCATGGGTGCGCAGGTAGTTCAGCAGCACCTTCAGGCCGGAAGTCTTGAGGTGGATGTCGCCGCTCTGGTAATAGTCGGCGTTGCCGTAGCCGGTGGAATCCTTGAGGGCTTCGGCCGTGTTGAGGAACTTCAGGCCCATTTCCTCACACATGGACAGCAATGCCATATTGAAGTCGTCGATCCTGGTCTGGTCCATGTTGGGATAGTTGGAGTGGTCGGCAGGCACCGGCGGCACCGTGTTGACGATGATGTCGGTGTAGGGGTAGCTGGTCTGGATGGCCTGCACCAGCTGCTTGTAATTGCTGATGAAATCCTCCACGGCCATGCCGGTGTCGTTGGTGCCCAGCATGACGACCACACGGCGGGGCTTCATCTTGGCCACAGCTTCCGCGATGGTGTAGCGGCTGCTGTCCTTTTTAAAGGTAACGATGCCCTCGTTCAGGGCAGCGCTTGTGCCAATGCCCTCCTTGGCGCAGAACTGCTGCAGGCTGATCAGGCCGTTGGCATACAGACGCACCGTGTTGGAATCGCCGATGAACAGTGTCTCATTCTGGTAGGCGTCACCCGCGTCCGCCGTCTCGGGGAGCAGTGCACTGGACTGTTCGTTGATCTGGTAATGGTCGGCGATGTTTGCATCATCCGCAGGCTGCTCGGTACCCGGCTGCTCCGAAGAGGCAGCCGGTTCCTTGCCACGATGGATCAGGACAAGGGTGATGCCAATGGTCAGCAGCGCCGCCAGTGCACACACAATGCACACCAGCACTGCCTGCTTCTGCATGGGCGTCAGCGACTGTTTTTCCGGTTGTGTATTCTGTCTCATAGTTTTCACCATTCCCTTTATTGCGCGTTGTTTCAGGCACGCTGCTCCAGCAGCTGGTCGGCAAGGTCGGCACAGCTCTCAGCCAGCAGCACCGGGTGGAAGGGCGCAAGCTCCTCGCGGCTGCCATAGCCGTACAGTGCACCGGCAGCGTCCAGACCGCAGTCTGCCGCGCCGCACATGTCGTCGTTGCGGTCACCGACCATCAGCACCCGCTTGCCCTGCAGCATGGGCTGGCTGAGCACATAGCGCACCACGTCGGTCTTGGTGTCGCGGCTCTCGTCCATGGACGCGCCGCCGATGAAATCAAAGAAGGGTGCAAGACCCTTTTCTTCCAGGATCGGGGTGACCACCTCGGTGGGCTTGGAAGTAGCGGTGCACAGGATCAGCCCGGCGTCCTTCAGGCGCTGCAGCATTTCCGCTGCACCGGGGTACGCGGCGCATTCGTGGCTGCCCTTCACCGCGTAGCTTTCGCGGTAGAGGCGGGTGGCCTGCTCGATCTTGTCCAGCTCGGTGAAGTGCTCGCCGAAGCTCTTGCGCAGCGGCGGGCCCAGATAGCGGCGCAGGTTGACGCCGGTGACGTCCACGCCCATTTTCTGAAAGACCTCTTCCAATGTATGGAGAATGCCGGGAGCGGAATCGATCAGGGTCCCGTCCACGTCAAACAGGATGGCATCGTAATGCAGCAATTGCGGTTTCCTCACTTTCATGGTGATACAGTCTATAGTATAGCACAGATTGTGCGCCTCAGCAATTCCAACAAATGCATTTTCCGGTTTTTATGCAAACTTTCCGTGAAGAGACGGTAAACAAAAATGCCCGCCCGGCACCCGGGCAGGCAGAGGGCCTTACTGGTCAGCGGAACAGCCGCTGCCGGAAGGCGGATAGTAGAGGTTGTTGGAGATGAACTCCAGCTTATCCTTGAGCACGAGCTCCAGGTTGGCCACGGCGTGCACCATGTTGGTTGCCGAGTCATTGACCTCCAGCAGCTTGCACAGGTCCAGCCCATCCAGGCCCATGGCCACCTTCATCTTCTGGCTTTCGGCGCACAGAATGTGGCTGAGGGCCGTTTCCTGCAGGGCGATGCTCTCCATCAGGTCGATCACAGCCTGGTCCAGCGTGACCTTGGGCATCTCCGGGCACTGGGAGCGGGTACAGGTTTCAGCAGACATAGAATACCATCCTTTCCGGTCAAGAGGGTTTGCACGCCCCATCCTATGCCCTGCCGGGTGGCGGCGTTACTGCTGCTTTTCGCGCACCTTTTCAATGGTCTGCCGGTAGCCGCCGGTGCCGTACTGGATGCAGCGGTTGATGCGGCTGATGGTGGCAGTGCTGATCTCCACCGTTTTTACGATCTGCTCGTAGGTGCTGCCGTCCAGCAGCAGCTTTGCTGCCTCCAGACGCTGCGCCATGTCCGAGATCTCCTTGACGGTACACAGATCCTCGAAGAAATCGTAGCATTCTTCCCGCGTTTCCAGGCTGAGGATCGCGTCGAACAGCGCGTCGATGGTTTCGTTTCTTCTGGGATTTTTCTCGGCCATAACAGTTCTCCTTCTTCTGATTACATCGGGTCGGTTCATCGTGTTATTACTTTAGCACTTCAAAGTGTGAAAGTCAAGCATTCTGCGTGAACTCTTTTCAGGAAATGCACTGTTCAATTTAGCTCTTTTCACATGTGAATAAAAATCACCTAAAATTTTCTTAGAACTTCTTTGCCGAATTGGCGCATCCTCCGAACTTCCCGGAACTATATTGACAAATTATGAATTCTGCCCTAAAGTAGGAGCAATCATTCGGCAAATGCGACGAACAGGACATGATCATTTGCAGCACCCTCTTTCAGCGAGCCGCCCTTTTTGATGCAACGGCGGCAGTCAGGAGCAAATGACCCTCCCCTGCAAGCAGCGTGTGTGAACGGGACCCTGACCGTCCTGAGTAATGCAACGCCGTCCAGCCCCCGTTACCGGGCAGCATGGCAGATGCGCCATGCGTGGGAGTGGCTGTCCACCGACAGCAAGCGAAGTGGTACCGCGGAGCAGAATCATCCACAATGTGCAGTGGATGTGTGAGCCTTCGTCTTCGGGAACGATCTTCCGTCCAAGGAAGATCTTCCGGATGGACGAGGGCTTTTTTACACCCTGCGGCCCTGCTTCGTCTGCCGGACGGCGCTGTGCACCTGGCCGGTTTGCCGCGTGAAAAAAAGGAAAGAGGTAAAAACAATGAATACGCTGGTCATCGTATTGATCGCCGCCGTGTGTCTGTTCGGTGCTTACGCACTCTACGGCCGCTGGCTGGCAAACAAGTGGGGCATCGACCCCACCGCCAAGACCCCGGCTGTTGTCCATGAGGATGGCCGGGACTACGTTCCTACCGACGGTTGGACGGTGTTCGCCCACCAGTTCAGCTCCATTGCCGGTGCAGGCCCTGTCACCGGTGCCATCCAGGCTGCCGCTTTCGGCTGGCTGCCCGTTCTGCTGTGGGTCCTGCTGGGCGGCATCTTCTTCGGTGCCGTCACCGACTTCGGCGCTCTGTACGCTTCCGTCAAGAATGACGGCAAGAGCATGGGCATGCTGATCGAGAAGTATATCGGCAAGACCGGCCGCAAGCTGTTCCTGCTGTTCTGCTGGCTGTTCTGCGGCA
>OOAK01001159.1_pt1 | contig 19474 bp, 23 predicted proteins | sample 1671811 | NCBI WGS metagenome assembly OOAK01 (sample SAMN06348195, study PRJEB24527) | human gut metagenome | biome: human gut; feature: ankylosing spondylitis patient; material: feces | host: Homo sapiens | place: China | collected 2015-10 | reverse complement strand
CTGTTACCTCCACATTCTTTTTTATTTTGAATGTCCGCAAAATCCGTCCTACATCTGTGGAACATCGAATGATCTGAATTTTCTTCCATTAGACAGAACCGGAAACAGGAGATTTGCCCCGGTTATGACGGATGTAACAAAAGCAGAAGTTCATATTATGGAGAATGAAGAAGAGAGCAGAGCCTATATTGTACAGGCATGGGCAGAGGCTATGGTGATTTATCAACAGGGAAATCTATACCTCAGTTTTACAAAAGAGATTGAGGAAGAAGCGAAGAAATTGCAGAAAGAATTCATGCCGGAAGATACAAATGCAGGAATTATCCAGGCATTTCTTGATGACTATGAAGACGATTATGTATGTACAAAACTTTTGTTTGATGATGCGCTGCACCGGACAGGTGAGATGAAACAGTGGGAAAGCAAGGAAATCGCAAATATTATGAACAATGCAATTGAAGGATGGAAAGCACACGGAACTCACCGTTTCGGAAAGGAATATGGTATCCAGCGGTCATGGAAACGAATAGAATGTACTGAGAAAAAAGACAAGGATGGATTTATGGAAGTGCCGGAACAACTGAAGATACCGTTTGAGTAAAAGCAACTGTAAACAATGTAAACGAGACTTTGTGAAAAGAATATAAAAGTTAACTTTTATATTCTTTTGAGCTGTGTTTACAAATTCCGTTTACACATGGGAAAGGAGCAGAAGTGATGAAGCAGGGAAGCTTAGGATATAACAGTAGCAATGGAAGATATGGATTATTATCATCAGACTTATGGCTTGATACAGGATTTCACTGCGGAGAAGGTCTGGAAGTATTAGTTGATGACAAGTGGGTGCAGACCAGAATGGAGATGAACCCGGCAAGGGAATGGTATCTGGTAGGAACTCCGTATTGTGGAAATCTGGAATATGTGCAGGCAAAGATACCGGAGTAAATAGCCCCGCAGGGCGCAAGGGTACTTTTGATGGACGGTACGGCTGTCGAAAGTGCTTTTGCGTTACTTTTGACAAAAGTAACAAAACCGCCGTATCCGGCGGAGAGTGCTTATAATCGTCATAACTGACGTAATTACAGATTTTGTGCCATATCTGGCACTGGTTTAAGAATGCGAGGTGAGAAAAATGGAAATGAAAAGAACGATAAGTGGAATGATTGGAGCTGGCTCCCTGGCACATAACAGACGTGCATTTGTTGCAGAAAACGTTGACCGTGAAAGAGTTCATCTTAACATAAAATATTGTGATGAAAATCTGAAAACAGTCTATCACGAATTATTTGATTAGGCAGTGGAACGATACAATGAGGGAAAAAGAAATGACCGGAAGATTACAGACTATTACGAAAAGATACGTCAGGGAAAACAGGAAAAGCTATTTCATGAAGTGATTTTTCAGATAGGAGACAGCAAAGATATGGTTGTAGGAACTGAAGAAGGAGAGCTGGTTGTAAAAGTTTTGGACGAATATATGAAAGATTTCCAGAAACGAAACCTTACGTTACGGGTATTTAACTGTTATCTTCATCTGGACGAAGCAACACCACATCTGCATATTGATTTTGTTCCTTATGTATCTGATTGGAAAGGAAAAGGGATGAATACCAGAGTGTCGTTAAAGTAGGCAATGAAAAGTCTTAGATTTGAAGGCGGATTAAAACGATATACGGAACTGAATGGGAGAAAAAAGGAACACCTGAAAAGCATCTGAATGTATATGAATTCAAGAAAAAGGAACGGATAAAAGAAGTGCATGAGCTGGAGCAGGAAAAGGAATATCTGACAGCGGAAAATGAAGGACTGATCGCACAGATCGCAGAAACAAGAGATGATATACAGCATTTGAAAGAAGATAAGGCACAGGCTGTCAAAGAAAAAGAAGATGCTGAAAAGCGGGCTGAGAAGGCAGGAAAGGAAGTAGAAAATCTGGAAAATCGCAGAGAGCGACTGCAGCCGGTTATGGATAATGTCAGCAAGGAAATAAAAGAATATGGAACAATCAACACATTTCTTCCAGAAGCAGGTGCATTAGAGCGTGCGGCAACTTACCGGGACAAGAAGATTAAACCACTGTTTATTCAGATGAAAAACAAGATTGCTGCAATGGCTGCTTAGGTCAAAGAACTTACAAGAGAACGTGACGCCTGGAGAAATAAGTTTCAGAAGAAAAAGAAAGAGTGTGAGGACACGAAAGAAGAATTGCAGGCAGTGCAACAGAATAAAAAGGAACTGTCTGAGGAGAAAGACATACTTCAAGATCTGGCAGGTCGCTACCATCGGATTGTGCGTGTATTGGGAAATGATATGGTGGAAGATATTGTCCAGAGAGATATTCAGAACCAGAAAATCCTGGAAGAAAAACGCTGGATGGAGCAAATGCCACAGGGAAGTATTAAGGAAAGAATGGCATGGGCTGAGGAAAAACGAAGAATGGAAAATCAGCAACGTAAGAAAAACAGAACAAAGAACAGAGGAATGGAGTTGTAAGAATATGAAAAAGCATATTTATGATGAAAAGAATGGATTAAGTTATACACTGTAAGGAGATTATTATCTGCCGGATTTTGTGATTAACGAGGAAGAACCAACATATGGGAAATATGGAATGTTGCGGAAAGAGTTTCTGAAAGAACACAGACCGACAAGATATCAGTATTTACTGATGAACGGGAAGCTGACAGGGCATCTGAATGCAGTAGATCAGGAAGCCAGAGAACAGGTAGAGGTATTGATGAAACAGATGTCAAAACAGTTGGTGGTCACCGAGGAATTAAAGAGTAAAAATCAAATGGAGTGGGTTAGAGAGATAAATAATATAAAGAGCGTTGCGGAAGAGAGTGTGCTTCAGGAATTGATTTATATGTAATGATAATATATAAAAACTAAAGTTGAATACATTGCGAAAAGGACACGTTGATTGAAAAACGTGTCTTTTTTCTTTGGGCAAAGAATTGAATAGTAGTCGTTAGTTTGATACAATAAAATGGATTATACGGTATTGAGGGTGAAGGATTATGCCGACGAAAGAACCACGTTTTCATGGCGAAGTTACGGAAAAAAGTCATAAAAACATGAGTAAGATACGTGGAAAAGATACAAGCATAGAGATAGTTCTGAGAAAGGCTTTATGGCATAAAGGATTTCGTTATAGGAAGAATTATAAAGGATTGCCAGGAAGACCGGATATTGTTTTGACAAAGTATCGTATTGCGATTTTTTGTGATAGTGAGTTTTTTCATGGCAAGGATTGGGAAATATTAAAACCTAAATTGGAAAAAGGGAAAAATCCAGATTATTGGGTTAAGAAAATAGAGCGTAATATCCAGAGAGATGAAGAAAAGGACCAGCAATTGAATTTTATGGGATGGACTGTGATACATTTCTGGGGAAAGGATATTTTAAAAGATACAGATCAGTGTATTAAAGTGATTGAAGAGATAATATTTGATCAGAAACTGGAAGAAGTAGACGATGAAGAGGAAATGTAAATGATGAACTATTTGAAGGACTACGATGAAACGAATCCTATCTCAATAGAAACATATGCAAAGCAGTTGATTGGGAAAACATTTGCGGATGTGTGTAAGCAGGATGATATCACGAAAGCAATGGTTGTCAGAGAGACGACAAATTATGAAGTAAAACATGAGAACAAGAAACGAAAAGGCGGACTTGGTGAAATAATAGAAGAGAGATTCTTTCATTATCAGACCAATAATGATGCACGTCCAGATTTTGATAAAGCAGGTGTGGAACTTAAAGTAACACCGTATAAGCAAAACAAAAATGGTACATTAGTAGCAAAAGAGAGATTGATATTGACAATGATAGATTATTTTTCGGTTGTTGATGAAACATTTGAAGATAGTCATATGTGGCAAAAGGCTCGATTGATTTTATTAGTGTATTATTTGTATCAACAAGAGATTAAGAACCGATTGGATTATCGTATTGACTATGTGAAATTATTTGCACCGCCGGAACAAGATATCAAAATCATAGAGCATGATTTTGAAGTTATCGTTGAAAAAATCAGAAACGGAAAGGCACATGAATTATCTGAAGGAGATACGTTATATTTGGGAGCGGCACCAAAGGCTGCAACATCGAAAGATAGAAGAAAACAACCGTTCAGTGATGAGTTAGCGAAACCACGGGCCTTTGCGTTCAAAAATTCATACATGACATATGTTCTTAACAATTATATTATTCCAGGAAAGAATACCTATGAGTCAATCATTAAAGAAAATGCAGAAGATTCTTTTGAAGATTATGTTGCGCGAAGAATAGATGCTTATTATGATTGGTCAGTTAGCGATTTATGCGATACATTTCATATTGAGTATCAAAAGAAGCCGAAAAGCCTGGAAGCAATGTTGGCATATCGGATGTTAGGAATAAAGGGAAATCATGCAGAAGAATTTGAAAAAGCAAATGTTGTAGTTAAAACCATACGTATTGAGAAAAATAATAAAATAAAGGAAAACATGTCATTCCCCACTTTTAAATTTAAAGAGCTGGTTAAGGAAGATTGGGATGACTCAACATTTGGAAACTATTTGCGCGAAACAAGATTCCTTTTTGTTGTATATAAGTATGATCAACAGGGAGAGCTTCGGCTGAAAGGATGTCAGTTCTGGAATATTCCTTATGATGATTTGGAAGGTAATGTAAAATCAGTGTGGGAAAAGACACAAAAAGTACTTCGTGATGGTCTTCAGATAGAAAAGAAAAATGGAAAGAATTATAATAATTTTCCAAAAGCATCAGAAAATCCGGTATGTCATGTAAGACCTCATGGAAAAGATGCTAAAGATACTGATGAACTTCCAGATGGAAGAATGTTTTCGAAACAGTGTTTTTGGTTAAATAATAGTTATGTTTTGTCACAGTTAGATAAAAAATTGATAGAGGAGTAATTTATGGCAGGAAAAAAAACGATTGCATATCCAATAGAGTTGAAATTTGTCACTCGAACTCCATACTTTTTTAATGGTGCAAAAGACAAATATGATTTACATAAAGATGAGATAGATAATATCTTACATTTGCTTGAGGGAAAATATCAGGTAGGATATGTAAAAAGAAAACGTAAATTTCCTCATGGTATAAATGCAAATTCGTTAAATGAAGCAATCAGAGCTAAATTAAAATTGATACCTGGAATTGAAGGGGAAACGAATGTTGTTTTTGGAAGCTTTTTACCGCCGGTATCTGGAAAAGGAGAATTTGATTTTTCACGATATGATAAATTAACAAATTTTTATTGTTTGTGGAATTACTGTTATGGTATAAATGCAGCTAGGAATGGACAAGAAATATTTGATCAATATGTTAGGTCTCCAAAAACAAAACAAGATTGGGAAATGTTTATTGAGGTTCAACGTCCGAAAAAATATGAAGAAGAATTAGAAATGCCATCAGATATATTTAATATTATTGGTGAAATCCAATTTGGAAATTGGGCAATGGTATATAAAGATATGTTTAGACTGGTTTCTGCAATAAATAAGCAAGCAGAAATCGGTTTGTACATTTATATTGTTGCGGCTGATAATTTGAAAAAATTAATGAGTGACGGTGTTGTTAGTTTGAATGATGCTTATAGGCGGTTTAAAGAAAATATTGAAAATCATAATATTACAAAGCCAGTTATGATAGTACCATTGGATTTAGATTTCAATGTAAATGAATATGATTTTTCAAGTGCTGAGGCAGGATATGAGCATGTATGTGAACAGATTCGAAAGTTAGAAAATAAAATCTCGAAGAATAAAATTAAATTAAAACAACTTAAAGGTATGCAAAAAGAAACGAAAAATGAAGTGGAAAAAACAAAAAAGAATATTTTAAAAATTAAAAATGAAAGCAAAAAATGTGAGGATGAATTATTAAAGTTGAAAAATTCATATCGGAATCAAGAAGAAATAGAGGAAGAATAAAAAAGGATCTTTACAATATGTTAAAAATGATATAATATATATAAGAACGATCGTTCGAATAAGAAAAGAAGAGGTAAGAAAAGTGAAGAAAACAGTTTGCGAATTGTTTGCCGGAGTAGGTGGCTTTAGATGTGGACTTAATAATATAAGAACAGTGGAAGATTATGGTAAAGAAGAAAAATGGGATACAGTTTGGTTTAGTCAGTGGGAGCCGGCAGAGAAAAGTACACAGTACGCACATGACTGTTATGTATATCGATTTGGAACAAGATTAGATAAAAATGATGAAGATACTACGAACTACAATATTGAAGATGTAGATAAAACAACACTTCCAGATTTCAATTTGTTGGTAGGAGGATTTCCGTGCCAGGATTATTCAGTAGCATCTTCATTGGCCACGTCTAAAGGACTTGAAGGGAAAAAAGGAATTTTATGGTGGTCAATACGTGAGACATTGGAAGCAAAGAAACCACCATTTGTATTATTAGAAAATGTAGACAGATTATTGAAATCCCCAGCTAAACAAAGAGGTAGAGATTTTGGGGTGATTCTTGCATGTTTTCGAGATGAAGGTTACACCGTAGAATGGCGAGTGATTAACGCTGCAGAATATGGATATCAGCAGAGAAGACGCCGAACATTTATTTTTGCTTATAAAAATGATACAAAATATGCGGATAGAATTTTGAAAGAAATTCAGTATACTGGGAAATTGAAAGAAGATAAAAAAATAGAATGTATGGAAAAGGCAGTGCTAGAAGCTGGATTTTTCGCAAAAACATTTTCTGTAAATAGAGCGGAAAATGCTAAGATGAAAGTTAAGGAATTGCCAGCAGAAGTGGGAGAAGTATCAAATACATTTCAATGTGCATTTGAAAATTCCGGAATAATGAAGGACGGAATAATCTATACAATAAAAACTGTACCGAATTATCAGGGAAAACAAATAACATTAGGAGATGTTATGGAGACTGGAGAAGTTGAAGAACAGTACTTCATTCCAGAGAAAAAATTATATTATACAGATCCGTCTGTGACACATAGTGATGAAACAGAGCAACGTCTTCCAAAAGAAGATAGACAGACCTGGCAGTATTTGAAAGGTGCAAAAAAATTGTTGCGTACAAGTTCGACAGGGCATGAATATGTTTTTTCAGAGGGAGCGATTTCTATGATCGATCAGGAAGACAAGCCAGCACGTACAATGCTTACATCAGAAGGGGGATTCAGTAGAACTACGCATATTGTGAAAGACAAGATGACTGGAAGAGTAAGATTACTCACAGCCACAGAAGCAGAACGTATTCAGGGATTTCCTACGGATCATACGAAATATTGCCTGGTTAAAGGCGAAACAGTGGAAATGCCATTGAGAAAACGTAGATTTATGATGGGAAATGCATTGGTGGTTAATCTAGTTGAGGATATGGAGAAGACGTTGGAAAGAATATTTGAAGAAGAATAAAATATAAACAATGTAGAAAAATTTAGATTTAAGCACTAAGTTAGAATGTGTGAAGCAACATTTTGGGGAAACCAATGAAGGTATGTTTAAAATAATGCTAATAAGGGAGAATTATTAGAAAATATGGGGATGATAATAGCGAGAAAAAGAATCGATGGAATGATAATATATAAAAAAGAATATTATTTCATATAAATTGAATGAGGAGAATGATTATGAGAAAATCTATAAATGCGTTAGAGTGTGTCCAAAATAAAAAAACATTCTATATAGTTTCAATGAATAGTGATGATTTGAGAGAAATGTGTTTTGTTTCACGTAGAAAAGAAGAACCAATAAAAGGATTTCAACGTTTACTTAATCGAAAAAGAGCTAAAAGAATAGCAACTTATCTTGATGATGAGAAAGGCGTTATTCCTTCTGCGATAATTTTGAGTGCACAAGATAATGCAAAAATACGATATGACGAAAAAAACCGAAAACTTTCTTATGAAAAATGTGCTGAAAGTATGTTAGTAATTGATGGTCAGCACCGTTTATATGGATTATTTGACGCAAATAATACTTATGAAATTCCGGTTGTGATTTTTGCGGGACTTACATCTGCAGAAGAGGTGAGATTATTTATTGATATAAATACAACGCAAAAAGGAGTTCCATCAGCCTTGATTTTAGATATTAAAAGTCAGGCGGGTACTGAGACAAAACTTGAAGAACGTCAAAGGATTTTGTTTGACAAGTTAGATGAGGATTCTGTTTTAAGTGGTTTTTTACTTAGAAATGAAAGCAAGGCAGGGAAAATATCAAGAACGGTATTTAATGGAAGTACAAAAGCTATTTTTGAATCGGGCCCGGTATCTACTTACAGTGATAATATCATATACAGAACATTGAAAAATTATTTGGAAGCGGTAGATTATGTCTTTAAACTTTCTGGCAGTAATAGCGCAAGAATAAATAAAACAATTCTATTTAAAGCCGTGATGAATATATTTAACGATGTGTGTGAGAAATGTTTAATAAAATATAAGGATCTGAAGGTTGAGTCATTAAAAGATTATTTGGATTCTTTGAAAGAATTAAATTATGATGAGTATACGGGAACAAACAAAGCAACAGAGACTAAAATAATTAGTGATATGAAAAATTTATTAAAAGAGCCAATTGTTGTTGATGAGGATATGTTTTAAATGCTAATACTGGATAAAGGATATGTAGAAATTAGAAATAAATATGTACGTCCATTGTCCCAATATTATATACAGTATCGGCAGTTGAAAAATTGTAATGTAAAAAGTGTTTTGCTAAAAAGCATTCAAAATGTCCGAAAAAATACTGTAAATGAATATATTATAGATATAGATGAGGAAATATTATTTAAGGCCTTATTAGGGGATGCTTTTTTGTTTTATATAAGGAGTATTATTCAAAAAAATGATTTTGAAATAATAAAGTCTGATAATGAAATCTCTCCTAATTGGAATATTGTTACAAATTACTATAAGGCATTTTATAATGCTTCTTTATTGTTGAGAATGTGCTTTCGTGGAAATATTTTCTTGGATAAGGATTATAAAAAGAAATTAAGTCATATTGTTTCGACTCATATAGGGGAGATTATCGAACTGGATTCGAATATGTTTTATTTTGTTGAAAAAACGAATAATGATGGTTACTGCCTTCGTCTTACAAAAAGCCTAAATAATACTCATGAAGTGGTTTGGCATGAGATAAATAACTTGTTAGAAGAAATTCTATTATTGTCAAATAAAAGGAGCGAAGAAAAAGCATTCCTCAGTTCATGTTTGGATATTAATAAAAAACTTTCAGTAACATTTCCTTCGAAGTTAAGAAATAAAGTAAATTATCAGCCAGCTTATGGAATGGAAGCGATTGATAAAAAATTATTCGGTATTACTAATGGAGATAACTGGGTAAAGGAAATAATAGGATTTGATATTAAAGAGGTTGATGGAAATGATAATAGGTTAGTTAATATTTATACGGCATATACTACATATATTGAAAAACTGACCTATAGATTGGTACAGGATTATTTTGAAATGATAGGTAGAGAAGATCACATTCTTGCACAGATTAATCGGTTAAGAGCGAATAAAATTATAGTTGAAGAAATACCTTTTGTTTATTGAAAGTTTCATGAGATTATTTTATGATAACACCATGATAACAAAATCTCCCCAAACCACACGGACACAGCGGAAAATCTGTATTTTTCCGCACAAAACAAACGAAAAATAACCATTTAGCCTCTGCAACACGCCATTCTGATACCGTGAAGGTGGACGTACTGTTGGATCAGGACGTGTTGCTACAGTTATCGAATAATTTTAGCATAACATCTTAATTATATATATTGAGTACCGCAAGGTACATTGTGTCCAAACGTAAGATACCCCGGAACCGCAAGGTTTCCGGGGTTTTTCTGTTGCCTGGAAACATAAAAATTATGAAAAATAATTCTATATTAAAATATGGATATTTGATGAAATCTTTGCTGTTGAATGAAGAAGAACCGATATATGGAAAATATGGAATGTTGCGAAAACAGTTCCTGAAGGAACACAGATCAGCAAAATATCAATACTTGCTATTGACAGGAAAGCTGACGGAACACCTGAATCAGATTGATCAGGAAGCCAGAAAGCAGGTGGAAATAGGCGGTCGAAAAGGATTGCTTTTTTCTGTTTTGTGTGTATTGGAATAGTATTTTAAAATGAACTATGGTAGAATAAAGTAAAGACAAATCGAGAACTTTTGGATAAAATTTTGAAAATTATCGAGGAAGTTACTATGAAAAAATGTAGATATTGTGGCAAAGAATTAGATAGTAATTTGGAATTTTGTAGCAGTGAGTGCGAAAACAGCTATAGAAAGATAATTGAAAAAGATAGACATAAAATTAAGTATTTCATTTCGAGCATTATTTTAGGGTTTTTAGCTATGTTTTATGGTGTCAAGCCGCAATTGCATGATTGGAAGTGGAATTATAGTAATGGGGGTCACTGTTGTTTTGCTTCCATTTACTACTTCAGAAACAACTGCTTTATTTGGAAATAAAAAGGCGAGATTTATTGGAAGAATACTAGGCATGATACTTATAGCGGTTGGAATATGGGTAGGGTTTATTTGATGACAACTTTAGTCTTTAGAGCAAATTAATCAGAAGTTGAGAGGAGATTTCTGTAATGTTTATATTTTTATCTGCGTGTTCACTTTTAGTACCGTTATCTATGATTATATTGGGATATACGTGGAAAGATAAGCCTCCTAAAGATCGGCAGGGGAGTTCGGGATATCGAACTACTATGTCAAGGATGAATGATGAAACATGGAGATATGCACACAGGTGTTGGGGCTGGATAAACTTTGTTTTAGGAATCATCCTGGTGATACTATCGATTTTTATTTTGATTTTAACGAAAGATGATACAAACTTTGAAATGATTTCTGTTTATTTGGTGTTTTTACAATTAGGAATTATGGTGCTTACAATTATTCCGACAGAATTTTTGTTGCATAAGCATTTTACAAAGCAAGGAATGAAAAAATAGCTAACTTCCAATTGGAGAAAATGAAAATCGAAATTTGGAGGATTGAATTATGTGGAATGAATTAGGTATAAGCGGAGGAACCGCAATTGTTATTTTGATTGCACTGTATTTCGTTATCAAATGGGCAGTGAAAAATGGCATCAAAGAAGCCTACAGTGCTATCACTGGAAAGAAAACTGATGAAGATATCCAAAACGAAAAAGAGTTGAAAGAACTTGGATTGGATTCAGAAGATCAATAACTTCAAGTTTGTGGAATTGACTGAAAGGAAGCATTATATGTTCTATATTGTTTTTGACTTTGCAATGGCAGTGATTATGTTTTTATTTGGAATATGGTTTTATAGGTCAAAGGGACAAGCATCTAAATTCTTGTCTGGTTATAATATGAAATCAGCAGAAGAACGAAAGAAATATGATGAAAATGCTATGTGTAAGGCATATGGGAAGAGAATGATGTTTATGTCAATTCCTTTTATTGCTGGAATGATTATAGATATTTGGCATATAGGAATCGGTTGTTTAATTGCATGGGTGATATGATTTGTTATGTTTATTCTGCTACTTATGGATAGACATAAAAGAGAAGGTTAATTTATAGAGGAATAGAATGCTTTTGGGGTGAAAATACCGTTTATTTGTTTTAGACATACGATGTCCGGTTGAAAATTAGCGGATTCTCGTTTTATGTCGTGGTAATTTTGATACATATTGGTAAGCTGTAAGTGGAAGAGAGGTAGAGACATGGACACAAAAAAGATTGGAGCTTTTTTAAAGCAATGTCGTAAAGAAAAGAATCTTACGCAAGAGCAGCTTGCCGAGAAGTTTGAGGTATCTGCAAGAACAGTTTCCAGATGGGAAACAGGAATAAATATGCCAGATCTCAGTATACTTGTTCAACTTGCTGAATATTACGATGTTGAGATGAGAGAGCTCCTGGATGGAGAAAGGAGCCAGACTATGAATAAAGAGATGAAAGAAACACTGGACAAAGTTGTGGTGTATGAAGGATGGGTGAAACAAAAAGCATTAAAGGCTGGAAATCTTGCATTTGCATCAATGTTTGTGATTAGCGTGTTAGCGATTATTATTCAGATGTTATTAACTGTGGATATTCGCTTGGTTTTAGGAGAGACAGCAACTGCTTTGATAGGAGGAATCCTGTACGCCTTTATTATGGTGTACAATGGAATATGGGATAAATGTTTGCCAAAAAGTGCTACTATATGGCGAGATTTTTTCACCAGTGTGATATTTGCAGGAATTTTTACCGTCATCTATGGTGTATGCTTATTTAGAATGGGAGCTACAGAAACACAGATAACACGATTAGCATTGGGATTTCTGATTGGTATTATTATTGTGGCATTTATTATTCTTAGGCTCTTGGCATTTATTAATCGAAAAAGAAACCAGAATTCGTTAAATGTTCAGGAGAAAAAGGAAACTTCCCTATCTAAGGTAGAATGGACAAAAATTTATAATGCACAGAATATAGTAGAGACAGAACAACTTGTAGAAATGTTAAAGCAAAATGGAATAGCAGCTTTTTCACAGGAAGCAGGTGCGAATGTTGCAATGCATGGGGCACCTGGATTTGGAATATATGGTGTGGATATATTCGTGAAAACCGATGATGCAGAGAAGACAGTACAGCTGATTAAGGAGATTAATAACCAAGAGAATGAAGAAAATTTTTGACATTTTCACACATGCGTGCTAATATGATTATAGAAAAAGAGTGCTACCGATAGACGGTTAGTCCGATATATGTTTTGACAAAAATTGCCGCTTAGTTTACCAGACCAGGGCGGCTATTTTTGTGGTTTATTATTATCCTTGCCAAAGGTATATCCAAGACCAAAGCAGGTTAAGCCGAAGCTCACTACTGCTATAAAATCAACAATACTCATGGCTTAGCCCTCCTTTCCAGTGGATTCTCTTTCGAGTTTCTATGTAATCAGAGGGTCACAGGTCTCCGTTTCACTTCGGTCGTTGCAAAACGAGTGCCACTGGCACTCTGCAACCCTCTGCTGAAGGACTAACCGCCTACCGTTATGATAGCACCCATGTTTCGATTATAACAGTCAAGGTGGGAACCTGCAACCGGAAAGTTGACAGCTCATGAAAATCTGGCTGTGATACCGTTTTGATACTAAAAAATGAAGAGAATAGGAATATAGCCTGGAAAATCCACAATACAGGACAATATAGACACGAAAATCATAGAAAATAATGAGTTTTTAAGAACCTCACAAACGTGAAGGTAGACGTACTGTAGGATCAGGACGTGTTGCTACAGTTATCGAATAATTTTAGCATAACATCTTAATTATATATATTGAGTACCGCAAGGTACATTGTGTCCAAACGTAAGATACCCCGGAACCGCAAGGTTTCCGGGGTTTTTCTGTTGCCTAGAAACATATAAAAGAGTGGGAAATAATAACGAACAGCATAGACAAACGGTTGCCGGGAGAGTGTCCTGACAACCGTTTGTGATAACAGAATGATAACAAAATTACACTAATCCAATTAAACTGCTATCATAAATTTGAGCAGTAGGATTATATTTTTCGATAAGGCTGTTTACTATAAGACGATAACCGGGGCTGATTTTAGGACTTAATGTTATTTCCATATGTGAAAAGGCATCATCGTCCAATTTTAAGTCATAATAAGAAAAAGGTTGTTTAACTATACCATTTACCATTAATGAAGCCATAATGTTGAGTTGTTCCATAGAATTATCCGGTCCGATAGGAAAGCACATTAATTTGTAACGCCACTCCTTTTGAAAACTCCAGTATTCGTTTTTATATAATCCCAATTGATCTGGCATCATTAATATTTGGTTATCATGCTTAAGTATAAGATTAGGATATAATTTGCCTTGATCGTTTGTGTATTTAACCTGATGAAGAAATGATGGGGTCATGGCATGTAAGCATGAAAAATGTTGTTCTAGCATACATCGCAAAGGGATGTATGAGTGTTGAAAAGCTTCAGTAGAAGAATCAATTATTGATAAAAGCTTTATTTTCGAGATATCATCAGGACTATTTTTATAAAGTTTAAAAGGATTTGCTTTTAATTTAATACGAATTCCAGACTCTAAAGATGAATACATATTCCACATAGGAATGCTTTCTGTTTCATCATCAGTCCAAGAACTTACATAACAAAATTGACCAAAATTAGGAGTATCGCCAGTTTCCTTCTCTTGAAGATCGTCCAGTTGATTTAAAGAAGTTAGTCTAAATGTACGATTTGCTAAAATCAGAGAGAGAGTTTCAATATTTGTATAATGAAATAGATAATCAGGTGTGTTCTGCAAAATGATTTAATACCTCCCTAAGTCAGATTATACGTCTTGATGTCATTGTCTTCAGAACCCTTTTTAACGATGGTATGACAACCTATCGTAGTTCCCATGGCACGCAGTTTCCATTCTTCCTGGGTAGAATTCAGCTTATCCAGTTCTTCCTGTCTTTTATCTTCATCTTCAATAGCTAATATTTCAGCTTTTTCTTTTTCATAGACATTTTTAAATTGACACCATTTCCTGAAAAAGTCCTGCATTGTAGGATTATCGAATGTCAGTGAAACCTTCTGATCAGGTGTCTCGGCAAGTGAGAGATTCACTGAATCATCAATAGAAAACAACAGAGAGAGTACATCTCCGACTGTTTCAATATTAAAATCCAGGAAAACACTTACATTTAATCCCAATGCAGTTGCTATCTTTTCTAACTGATCCGGTTTTGGATTCCGGATTCCAAGTTCATATTTTCTGATTGTACCTACGTTAATGCCGGACAGCTCGGCTAATTGTATTTGACTGTAGCCTCTGAATTCCCGGTATGCCCGGATTTTTTTATCTACCATAATGCTGCCTCCTTAATAATATTTGTGTTTCTATTCTAGCACAAAAGTGAATGATGCGAAAGAGGTTGATTTTCGCAGAGCCTGAAAATGTAGAATGGAATATAAAAATAAAATTCGCAAAAGGTTATTGACAAAGTCACAAAAGTGAATTATAGTAGAAAACATCAAAGAAGTCACAAAAGTGACTGGAGAGGAGGACGCTATGAGAACTAATTATATGATGACTGTTGATGATGTCATGGAAGAATTAGGCGTGAAACGCAGTAAGGCATATTCCATTCTGAAGCAGCTCAACGATGAACTGGCAAAGGAAGGATATGTGGCAGTCCGTGGAAAGATTCCACGTCCCTATTGGGAAACAAAATTTTATGGATGCTCTCAGAGAGCAGTATGAAGGAGGATTTAAGATGTCAGCTTACAAGGACAAAACACAGGGAACCTGGTATGTGAGCTTCCGTTATATTGACTGGACAGGAAAGAAAACACAGAAGCTGAAAAGAGGGTTCAAGACCAAGAAAGAAGCATTGAATTATGAAAAGGAATTCATAAGAAAAACTGCAACGGATATGAAAATGGAGATGGGAAGTTTCACCGAAGTTTATTTTGAAGACAAGAGAAAAGAACTGAAAGAAAATTCAATCCGAAATAAGCGGCACATGATGAACAAGCACATTGTTCCGTATTTTGGAACAAGAAAAATGAATGAGATTACACCGGCAGATGTTATCCAGTGGCAGAATACCATTCAGGAAAAAGGTTACAGCAAGACGTATGAACGAATGATACAGAACCAGTTGAATGCATTGTTCAATCATGCACAGAAAATTTACAATTTGAAAGAAAATCCATGTAAGAAAGTTAAGCGTATGGGAAAATCAGACGCAGACAAGCTGGAATTTTGGACGAAAGAAGAATATGACCGCTTTATTACGGTGATTAATCCGGAAAGTGAGGATTATCTGATATTTGAAATCCTATTCTGGACCGGTATAAGGGAAGGGGAACTTCTTGCACTGAGTCTTTCAGATTTTGATATGAGCGGGAATAGGTTGCATATCACCAAGACTTATAACCGGATTCAGAAGCGAGATGTAATCGATACTCCAAAAACGGAAAATTCAGTCCGAACCATTGACATTCCTAATTTTCTGAAAGAAGAAGTACAGGAATATGTGAAGAAACGTTATGGATTTCCGGAAAACCAGAGATTATTTCCAATTGTAGCAAGAACACTGCAGAAACGGCTCAAAAGATATGAAAAGCAGAGCGGTGTGAAGCAGATTAGAGTGCATGATATAAGGCACAGTCATGTGGCTTATCTTATTTATCAAGGGGTAGAGCCTTTGATCATTAAAGAAAGACTGGGGCATAAAGATATTCAGATGACGTTGAACACGTATGGACATCTGTATCCGTCACAGCAGAAAAAAGTCGCAGAAATGTTGAATAGTAAACGATAACCAAGGAGTTGAAAATGGATACTGACAGACAAAAAGAAAAAGCCCAGACAAAATATCTGAGCAAGTTCTCTGATAATCAGATTTACTGATATACCATCTTGGCAGATTAAGTATATCATGAATTGCAAGACACAACAATTCCCAAATATCTGTTCATCAGAGACTTGCCCGGAAGGGCGGGAGGTGAAATGACAATATTTGAACAGGTAAAAGCGTGCGTGACAGCGAGACAAGCTGCCGAGCATTACGGAATTAAAGTTAAAAATAATGGGATGGCATGTTGTCCGTTTCATAATGATCGACATCCAAGTATGAAGATAGATAAAAATTATCATTGTTTCGCATGTGGAGTGGGTGGAGATGCAATAGATTTCACAGCAAGATTATTTGGATTAACACAGTTTGAAGCAGCAAAAAAGCTGATAGAAGATTTCGGATTGGATATTAAGGTTAGAAACAAAAATGAAAGAGCCCGAAACAGGACTCCATTAAAGCCCAAGAAAGAAAAGGTTGTGCTAATCAGAGAAAAAGTGGAACAGTGGTTGAAACATGCAACAGACGTGCTAATCAGATATCTGAAATGGATTCAGTTTTGGAAAGAGTATTACAAACCGGAGCCAGAAGAAGAGTGGAACGAATTATTCGAAGAAGCATTGGCAAATGAAAGAAAGATAAATGATTATCTTGATGTATTGATGTTTGGAACAGGAGAAGAAATTATAGAATTTTTTAAGATGAAGAGAAAGGAGGTTGAGAGAACTGAAGAAAGAATTAATGAATATCAGCGAGAAGTCCTTGATGGAATTAGAAGATATTGTGAACGAGGAAATGCTTACAGTCGAGGATGTTAATGAAATGCTGGCTCATACGGATAAAGGCAGAACTAGGCAGACAATCCGAAATTGTGTGACGGTATTGCAAAATGATCCGGTGTTGAAAAAAGCAATCCGGAGAAATGTGCTTTCCGGAAGAATAGATATTGTAAAAGAAGTACCGTGGGAACGAAGAAATAGCAGTCTTACGGAGACGGATACAGATGATTATAACCTGAAAATGTATCTGGAAGAAAACTACGAGATTACAAGTGAACGGGTAATAAAAGCGGCTGTAGATATTGTTTCCAATGAAAATAAATATCATCCAATCCGGGATTATCTGGAGAGTCTCGTATGGGATGGTGTTCCACGCATTGAGAATCTGTTGCCACGGTTTCTGGGAGCTGAAAAGAACAGTTACACAACCGGTGTGATGAAAATGCATATGCTGGCGGCAATATCCAGAATATATGAACCGGGAATAAAGTATGATATTATGCTCTGTTTGGTAGGAAGTCAGGGAGCCGGAAAATCTACTTTTTTCAAATATCTGGCGATAAAAGATGACTGGTTCAGTGACAATCTGGATCATCTGGACGATGAAAATATTTACCGAAAATTACAGAACCACTGGATCATAGAGATGGGAGAAATGAAAGCAACTGTGACGGCAAAGAACATTGAACAGATCAAATCGTTTCTCAGCAGACAGAAAGAAACTTATAAAGTTCCTTATGAGGTTCACCGAGAGTATGAAACTTTTTCTGTAAAATAATGTTTATAAGGTTCTTCTATGATACAATAAATATCATTAGGAGGGCCTTTTATTATGGCAAGACAAAAGAAACCTGTACATCGTGTACAAATGACAGAAGGAAAACGAAACATCATCCATCAGCTCCTGGAAGAGTACGATATCCAGTCTGCAGAAGACATTCAGGATGCGCTCAAGGATCTTTTAGGCGGCACCATTAAGGAAATGATGGAAGCTGAAATGGATGATCATCTTGGTTACGAAAAATCCGAACGCTCAGATAATGATGATTATCGCAATGGTTATAAGCGGAAACAGGTCAACAGCCGGTATGGCTCGATGGAAATCGAAGTGCCACAGGATCGCAAATCAACGTTTGAACCACAGGTTGTGAAAAAACGTCAGAAAGATATTTCCGATATTGATCAGAAGATCATTTCCATGTATGCCAAAGGAATGACTACCCGGCAGATTTCCGAAACCATTGAAGATATTTATGGCTTTGAAACTTCTGAAAGCTTTATTTCTGATGTGACTGATAAGATCCTGCCACAGATCGAAGACTGGCAGAACCGGCCACTGGACGAGGTCTATCCCATTCTCTACATTGATGCAATCCATTATTCTGTAAGGGATAATGGCGTGATCCGAAAGCTTGCTGCTTACGTGATTCTGGGAATCAACACGGAAGGGAAAAAAGAAGTTTTAACCATCAGTGTTGGCGATAACGAAAGCGCAAAATACTGGCTTTCCGTTATGAATGAACTGAAAAATCGTGGTGTCAAAGATGTATTAATCATCTGTGCCGATGGCTTAACCGGAATCAAAGAAGCGATCGCAGCAGCTTTTCCAAAGACGGAATACCAGCGCTGTATTGTACACCAGGTAAGGAACACGTTGAAATATGTCCCGGATAAAGACAGAAAAGCTTTCGCTACGGATCTGAAAACCATTTATCAGGCCACAGATGAAAAGAAAGCTCTGGCAGCCTTAGAGCGTGTAACAGAAAAATGGACACCGAAATATCCGAATTCCATGAAGCGCTGGAAGGATAACTGGGACGCAATCTCGCCGATCTTTAAATTTTCAACGACGGTCAGAACGGTGATTTATACTACAAATGCTATTGAATCCCTGAATTCTACCTACCGGAAACTGAATCGCCAGAGAAGCGTATTTCCAAGCGATACAGCTCTATTAAAGGCACTGTATCTTGCCACATTTGAAGCTACAAAGAAATGGACCAGTACGATCCGCAACTGGGCACAGGTGTATGGTGAACTGAGTATTATGTACGAAGGACGCCTCCCAGAGTAACGAATAAACGGGCGAATAAGACGGGCGGAAAACCGCCTGCTCTTGACATGCCATTCAACAACTGTTATATATAAAACAAGGGTGAGAAGCCTGATTTTCAGGCTTGCCACCCTTGCATATCATAGAAGAATCTTATTTACAGACTTTTTCTCACAGTCTCGGTTCACCCGGAGGACAGACCACGACAGTGCGTATTCAGTCGGTCATTTTTTGCGGACAGTTCATACATGCTATCCTTTTCTGTTCTCTG
>OOAK01001149.1_pt1 | contig 19593 bp, 20 predicted proteins | sample 1671811 | NCBI WGS metagenome assembly OOAK01 (sample SAMN06348195, study PRJEB24527) | human gut metagenome | biome: human gut; feature: ankylosing spondylitis patient; material: feces | host: Homo sapiens | place: China | collected 2015-10 | reverse complement strand
CAAGTGATCGACTAACACAATTTTTTAATGATATTATTAATGTCGAATATACTGCACAAATGGAAAAAGAACTAGATGATATTGCAGAAGGACAAGATGATTATTTTGATGCTATAGATACATTTATTAAAAAATTCCAACCTTTGCTTGATAATGCATATGATAAAATGGAAGTGATTGCACCGAAGAAAACTGGAGAAAAATGTCCTGAATGTGGACATGATCTTGTTGAAAGACATGGGCGTTATGGTAAATTTATAGCTTGTGAAAATTATCCTGAATGTAAATACATCAAAAAGGAAAAAGTTGAACCTGAATTTACAGGAGAAAACTGTCCTAAGTGTGGAAGCCCAATGGTTTTTAAAACCGGAAGATATGGTAAATTTGAAGCATGTTCAAATTATCCACAATGTAAATATATTAAGAATTCTAAAAAGAAAGCAGAACCTGTTATGACAGATGAAGTTTGTCCTAACTGTGGTTCTCCAGTGGTTATTAAAAAGGGACGTTGGGGAGAATTTAAGGCTTGTTCAAATTATCCAAAATGTAAAACAATTATTAAGTAGAACATTTGTTCTACTTTTTTAAAAAGGAGAAAATATGGAAAGTGAAAAAATAGTCAATGTAATTGGAGCTGGTCTTGCTGGAGTTGAGGCGGCTTATCAATTAGCAAAAAATAATATTAAAGTAAAGTTATATGAAATGAGACCTGTTAAAATGACACCGGCACATCATACATCATCATTTGCTGAACTTGTTTGTTCTAATTCGTTAAGAGGAGATAATTTCAATAATGCCGTAGGTGTATTAAAAAATGAAATGGAAAAACTAGATAGTGTTATTATTCGATTTGCTAGAAAAAATAGTGTTCCTGCTGGTGGAGCACTTGCAGTGGATCGTGAAAAGTTTTCTGCGGATGTTACTGAGTTTATAACAAATCATCCAAATATCGAAGTGATTCATGAAGAAGTTACAGAAATTTCCCAAGCACCAACAATTATTGCAAGTGGACCTTTAACAAGTGATGCTTTGTCTACGAAAATCAAAGAATTATTAGGAGAAGAGTATTTTTATTTTTTTGATGCTGCGGCTCCAATTGTTGAAAAAGATAGTATTGATTTTAATATTGCTTATTATAAATCAAGATATGACAAAGGAGAAAATGAATATATTAATTGTCCTATGAATGAAGCACAATTCAATGCTTTTTATGATGCCCTAGTCAATGCGGAAGTTGTTAAACCTAAAGATTTTGAAGAAAAATTTTTTGAGGGATGTATGCCTTTTGAGGAAATGGCAAGAAGAGGAAAACAAACTTTATTGTTTGGACCTATGAAACCGGTTGGGTTAACAAAACCTGATGGCACAAAACCATATGCAGTCGTACAGTTAAGACAAGATAACGTACAAGCTAGTTTATATAATATTGTTGGTTTTCAAACACATCTAACTTGGCCTGAACAAAAAAGAATTATTCATTTAATTCCGAGATAAGAAAATGCAACATTTGTAAGATACGGTGTCATGCATCGAAATTCGTTTATTTGTTCTCCAAAATTTTTAAATCAAGATTACAGTTTAAAAAATCATTCTGGAATTTATTTTGCTGGACAAATGACAGGAGTTGAAGGATATGTTGAATCAGCTCAAAGTGGAATCGTTGCCGGAATGAACATGGTTCGTTATTTAAATAAACAAAAACCTGTTATTTTTCCACAGGAAACAATCATGGGAGCACTTGCATATTATATTACGCATTGTGATGAAAGTAATTTCCAACCAATGAAAGCTAATTTTGGAATTCTGCCAGATTTACCTGTACGTGTTAAAAAGAAACTAAGAAAAGAAGCTTATGCTAACAGAGCAATAGAAGTAATGGATCAATTTATCAATGAATTATAATCAAGATAAAGAAGAATTTATAAAATATCTTCAATTTCAAAAACATTACTCAATCAATACAGTTGAATCTTATCAACGAAGTTTAAATGAATTTATTGATTTTTTAAAAAGTGAAAGTATTTCTCACTTTAACGATGTCAAGTATACAAATATAAGAGGATATTTAACTTATTTAAATGAAAAAAAATTGTCAAAGAATTCAATTAATAATCGAATCAGTTGTTTAAGATCATTTTATAAATATCTAGTAAAAGAAGAATTGGCTGAAAATAATCCAATGATTCTTGTTGAAAATATTAAAACCACAAAGCGTAATCCTGATTTTTTGTTTCCTGAAGAAATGGTGGATTTATTGGATGGTATTGATACACAAGATGATTTAGGAATTCGTAATAAAGCGATGCTAGAAATCATGTATGCTTCTGGGTTAAGGTGTTCTGAAGTAGTAAATTTAACCTTGGATTGTATAGATTTTCACAATCGAGTTTTATTGATTCATGGTAAAGGGAACAAAGACCGTTATGTTCCTTTCCATGAATTTGCTAGTGAATGGTTATTAAAATATATAGAAGAAGTAAGGGGAAAACTTGTAAATTCAGAAGATCATCCATATGTTTTTGTTAATAAAAGAGGAGAACAACTGACCAATAGAGGAATACAGGATATTGTAAAGCGTATTGGTAGAGAATATGATGCAACCAAGAAAATACATCCACATACTTTCAGACACTCCTTTGCCACGCATTTATTGAATGCGGGAGCAGATATAAGAACTGTACAGGAATTATTGGGCCATGAAAACCTTTCGACAACACAAATTTATACTCATGTTACAAAAGAACATTTGAAAAATGTTTATTTAAAGGCACATCCTCGAAATAAAGCATAAAAAAGGGTTGTTTTGTTTTAAATCTTATGCTATTATGTTTCAGGTATTAAAAAATACACACATTATGAATTCATTTATCTAGTGCCTAATGGTGGTAAATGTTTGAAATAATGGAGGAAAAAAACGAAAAGGAGGAAATTACACATGTCAGTAATTTCAATGAAAAAATTATTAGAAGTAGGTGTTCATTTTGGACATCAGACAAGAAGATGGAACCCTAAGATGGCAGAATACATCTACACAGAAAGAAATGGTATTCATATCATCGATTTACAGAAGTCAGTAGGAATGGTAGATGATGCTTACAAGGCAATCTCAGATATCGTTGCTGATGGTGGTACAATTCTTTTCGTAGGTACAAAGAAGCAGGCTCAGGATGCTATTGCAACAGAAGCTGAAAGATGTGGAATGTTCTATGTTAATGAAAGATGGTTAGGCGGTATGCTTACTAACTTCAAGACAATCCAGAGTAGAATTGCAAGACTTAAGGATATCGAAAGAATGCAGGAAGATGGAACATTTGATGTTCTTCCTAAGAAAGAAGTTATCAACCTTAAGAAGGAACTTGACAAGCTTACAAAGAACCTTGGCGGTATCAAGGAAATGAAGAGACTTCCAGATGCTATCTTCATCGTTGACCCTAAGAAAGAAAGAATTTGTGTACAGGAAGCTCATGCACTTGGTATCAAGCTTATCGGTATTGCAGATACTAACTGTGACCCAGATGAATTAGATTATGTAATTCCTGGTAACGATGATGCAATTAGAGCTGTTAAGCTTATCGTTTCTAAGATGGCTGATGCTGTTATCGAAGCTAATCAGGGTGTTGAAGAAGCTCCAGTTGAAGCTGAAGAAGTAGCAGAAGAAGCATAATTATCTATAGAATTAAGATAAACTGAAGTTTATTAATATATATCCGTAATTGGAATTCTAAAAATGCTTCAGCCTGAAAGTTACAGGTTGAAGCATTTTTTAAAAACATTAAAATCATATAAATGGAGGATACAAAAATGGCAGTTACAGCAGCAATGGTAAAAGAATTAAGAGAAATGACAGGCGCAGGTATGATGGATTGTAAGAAGGCGCTTTCTAATACAGATGGTGATATGGATAAGGCTGTTGAATACTTAAGAGAAAATGGTATGGCAAAGGCAGCTAAGAAGGCTGGAAGAATTGCAGCAGAAGGTATCGTTAAGGTTGTTACAGAAGGAAATAAGGCAGCAATCGTTGAAGTAAACTCAGAAACAGACTTCGTTGCAAAGAACGCAGATTTCAATGCTTACGTTGAAGAAGTAGCACAGCAGGCATTAAATACAAAGGCTACTGATATTGATGCTTTCTTAGCAGAAAGCTGGACAAAGGATACATCTAAGACAGTTGCAGATGTATTAGCAGGACAGGTTGCTATTATCGGAGAAAACCTTAAGATTAGAAGATTTGCACAGGTTGAAGAAAGCAACGGTTTCATCGCTTCTTACATTCATATGGGTGGAAAGATTGGTGTTCTTGTTGATGTTGAAACAGATGTTGTAAACTCAGCTATCGAAGAAATGGCAAAGAACGTAGCTATGCAGGCAGCAGCTCTTAAGCCAATGTACACAAATAGAAGCGAAGTTGACCCAGAATATATCGCTAAAGAAACAGAAATCATCACAGCTACAGCTAAGAACGAAAAGCCAGATGCTAACGATAAGATTATCGAAGGTATGGTTAAGGGGCGTCTTAACAAGGAACTTAAGGAAATCTGTCTTCTTGACCAGACATATGTTAAGGCTGAAGATGGTAAGCAGAGTGTATCTGCTTATGTAGCAGAAGTTGCTAAAGCAAACAATGCTAACATTACAATTAAGGGATTTGTTCGTTTTGAAACAGGCGAAGGTATCGAAAAGAAGAACGAAGACTTTGCAGCAGAAGTAGCAGCTCAGTTACAGTAATTAAAATATAATATTACTATACATTCTGTAAAAGTATGTATTGATTATTTTGCAGGATATTCATATTGTAAATATGGGTATCCTGCTTTTTTGGCTCTTTGTCAAGAGTGGGGGTGAAAATCCCATATTAGAAAACTGGTGCGTGAGCATCACTTTTCTTTGTATAATTAAGTCATTGATAAAAGTATTCTATTTCTAAAATTCTCAAAATTGCGAAAGCCGTAACTATTTCTTTTAATAACTTTATTTCCTTGAATAGGAGCATCTTTAATAATAGAGTGATGGTAATCGTGAACTTTATTAGTGAAAGAGTTACAAAAAGGGCAAGAAATATTTCTGCGTTGCAGATGAAAGTGTAAATGTATATCAGTTGACGAAAATTTGATATTATCAACAATTAGGTCTTTAATTTCTAATAGATTTCTTTACCCCCAAGTAAAGTTTAGAACCTATTTCATGCTAATATTGTATTTTTTAAAGAAATCCCACTAAAATAGTATAAATTGTATGAATTAGTAGTTGACAATCTCGAAAAATAATGTATTATTATATCATACTATTTAGATAGGAATAATTAAGAAAAGGGGACACATATGAAATTCAATACAGCATTATTGCATGGAGATTTTAGAGGTGATAAAGTAACTGGTTCTACATTAACACCTATATATCAGTCAAGTGCATTTGAACATAAAACAGCAGAAGAACTTGAAAAGATATTTCATAATCAGGCTCCAGGATATTCATATACAAGAATAGCTAATCCGACAATAGACGCATTTGAAAAGAGAATGACAGCTTTGGAGGGCGGAGTAGCAAGTGTTGCTTGTGCTTCTGGAATGGCAGCTCTTTATAATGCTTTTTGTAATATATTAAGAGCAGGTGATGAGATTGTATCAAGTGCTAGTCTTTATGGTGGAAGCATAGACCTGTTTAGAGATTTAGAAAGCTTTGGAATTACAACACGTTACGTTGAAAATAACAATTGGGAACAATTTCAAGAAGCAACTAACGAACATACAAGATTGTATTTTGCTGAAACAATAGGTAATCCAAGACTTGATGTTACAGATATTAAGACACTTTCAGAGCTTGCACACAAGAATGGTGTACCACTTATTATTGATAATACAGTAGCTACAGCTTATCTTGTAAAGCCACTTAGTTTAGGCGCTGACGTTGTAGTTAATTCAACATCTAAATATATTAATGCAAATAGTAGTGCAATATCTGGTGTTATAACAGATGGTGGAAAGTTTAAGTGGGATATTGAAAAGTATCCGGGCATGAAAGACTTTAAGAAGTTTGGCCCATTTGCTTATACAGCTAAGTTAAGAAATGGACTTTTTAGAAATACAGGTGCTTGTCTTTCGCCACAAAATGCTTTCTATAATAGCATTGGTATGGAAACACTCGGTCTTAGAATGGAACGCATTTGTAGCAATGCAAGAAAACTTGCTGAGTTTTTCAATTCAGAATACAGTGATATAACAGTTAATTATCCGGGACTTGAAAATAGCAAGTGGCATGATATATCAAAGGAACAGTTTGGAGAAAACGCAGGTGGAATTATTACAATAAGAACTGGAAGCAAAGAAAAAGCATTTGGAATAATTAATGCACTTAAACTCCCACTTATAGTATCTAATATAGGTGATACTAAGACACTTGTTATCCATCCAGAATCTACACTTAACGTACATAGTACAGAAGAAGAAAAAAAGACTGCTGGTGTATTTGATGATTTAATAAGAATTAGTGTGGGAATTGAAGATATAGAAGACCTTATCGAAGATTTCAGACAGGCAATTAATTCTGTTGAAAATATGTAATTCGTAATTAGAAAATATTGATATATATACATTACTTATTATATAATGTCGACGATAATATTAAGTTTTAATACATAAAGCAGAAAAGAGGTAAAATATGGCGAAAATTGATTACGCATCATTAAAAAAAGGTGGTTTTATGAGACAGAAGCAAAAAGGTTTCTTCTCATTAAGAGTTCAAGTTGTAGGTGGTAATCTTACAGCAGAAAACATTAAAGCTATCGCAGAAGTATCTGAAAAGTACGGTAAAGGTTATGTACATATGACATCAAGACAAGGTATTGAAATACCATTTATTAATTTTGAAGATATTGAACAAGTAAGAGCCGAACTTGCAGATGGTGGTGTAAAGCCGGGTGTATGTGGTCCAAGAGTAAGAACTGTAACAGCTTGTCAAGGTAATGCAGTCTGTCCTAGTGGCTGTATTGACTCTTATGATATCGCACAAAAGCTTGATAGTCATTATTTTGGTAGAGAACTTCCACATAAGTTTAAGTTCGGTGTTACAGGTTGTCAGAATAACTGTCTTAAGGCAGAAGAAAATGATATCGGCGTTAAGGGCGGTATGAAGGTTAATTGGGTACAGGATAAGTGTATCAACTGTGGAGTATGTGAAAAGGCTTGTCGTGAGGGTGCAATTAAGTGTACAGGAACAGAAGTTATAGTTGACCAGTCAAAATGTACATACTGCGGAAGATGTTCAAAGGCTTGTCCAACAGAAGCATGGGATACAAAGAGTGGTTTCATAGTTTCATTTGGTGGATTATTTGGTAATCACATATATAAGGGTGAAAATCTTTTGCCATTAATTGAAGACGAAGAAACATTATTTAGAGTTACAGATGCAGCAATTGACTTCTTTGAAGAAAATGCTAATCCGGGTGAAAGATTTAGACTTTTACTTCAAAGAGTTGGAGAAGACGAATTCAGAGAGAAAATTCAAAAAGCTTACGAAGGTAAGTAATTAGAATGGAGAATAAAGATGGAGATAGAAGGAATTAAGATTGATGACCAAGTAGATATTACTGATAAGGTATGCCCACTTACATTTGTTAAAGCAAAGGTTGCATTAGACGAACTTGAAGATGGTGAGGTTATTGCTATTAGAATGAACGATGGTGAGCCAGTTCAGAATGTACCAAGAAGTATTAAAGAAGAAGGTCATCAGATATTAAAGCTTGTTAATAACGAAGATGGTACATATAGCCTTATCGTTAAAAAAGTTGAAGATTAATTAAATTGATTATAGAAATACGATGAAAGGAGAAAGACATGGCAGCAAGAGTAGGTAAAGATGATTTTAAGGAAAAAGTATTAGATAGTACACTTCCGGTACTTATCGACTTTTATTCAGACAGTTGTGTTCCATGTAAGAGAATGACTCCTGTTATAGGCGATATTGAAGACGACAACGAAGGAAAGCTTGCAGTCTACAAGGTAAATATTAACTTTGACGCAGATATCGCAGAGCAATATGAAGTGCAGTCAGTTCCAACACTTGTATTATTTAACAAGGGAAATGAAGTTGCAAGACAGACGGGTGCAGTTAGAAAAGATGCACTTAGTCAGTGGCTTGAAGAAAATTTATCAAAATAATATTTTGTAAATTCATTTAGATATTTATATCTTTAATAAAAAAGTTGAATTAAAACGACAGAAAGAGGAGAAATATGCAGATTATAGTATCAGGAACAAAAAAAGAAGTTAAAGATGGTTTAACATTACCAGAACTTATCGAACTTGAAAATGTTGAAACACCAGAATATGTAACAGTTTCAATTAATGAAGAATTTATCGACAGTGATAAGAAAGCAACAACAGTATTAAAGGAAGGCGATAATGTAGAGTTCCTTTACTTCATGGGAGGTGGAAGCTATGGCATTAACTGATGAACAAATTGAAAGATATTCAAGACATATTATTTTAAAAGAAGTTGGCGCAAAAGGTCAAAGAAAGCTTCTTAATGCAAAAGTATTAATCGTAGGTGCAGGTGGTCTTGGTGCTCCTGCAGCTATGTACCTTGCTGCCGCTGGTGTAGGTACAATTGGAATAGTTGACGCAGATGATGTTGATTTAAGTAATCTTCAAAGACAGATTATTCATCAGACAGCAGATATTGGTAAGGCTAAAGTTAAGTCAGCTAAAGAAACAATTAATGCAATGAACCCAGATGTTGTTGTTAATACATATAGAGAATTCCTTACAAGTGAAAATATAATGGATATCATTAAGGATTATGATTTCATTATTGATGGAACTGATAATTTCCCTGCTAAGTTCCTTATTAACGACGCTTGTGTAATGGCTAAGAAGCCATTTTCACACGCAGGTATTATAAGATTTAAGGGTCAGCTTATGACTTATGTTCCAGGAGAAGGACCATGTTACAGATGTGTATTTAAGAACCCACCACCAAAGGATGCAGTACCTACATGTAAGCAGGCTGGTGTTATCGGTGCTATGGGAGGTGTTATTGGAAGCCTTCAAGCAATGGAAGCTATTAAGTACATTACAGGTGTAGGTAAACTTTTAACTGGTTATCTTTTAACTTATGATGCAATCAATCAGGAATTTCATAAAATTAAGCTTCCATCAGACACAGATGGTTGTGCGGTATGCGGAAGTCATCCAACAATTACTGAACTTATTGATTATGAACAGGTTGAATGTACAGACCACATTTAATATATAAAGTTAGACATTATAAAGCTTAAGTATTTACACATATTTACCTCCTCAAATTATTATTTAAGTTTTATAAAATCTATAATATTGCCAATCATTTTACTACTCTAAAAGTGTAAGGTGATTGGCAGACTATTAACTGGTCAAATTAAAGCTTTGATAATAAAGAATATTAATAATTGAAAGGAAATAATGCTGTATGATTTCAATGAATAAATCTGATTATGAACTTATACTTGAACATGCTAAGTCAGTTGTTCCAGAAGAAGCATGTGGACTTATTGCTGGTAGTATTGAAGATGGCAATAAAATTATAAAAAAAGTTTATATTTTAACAAACATCGACCATTCAAACGAACATTTTACACTTGACCCTAAAGAACAATTAGCAGCAGTTAAAGATATGAGAGCTAATGAACTTACTCCACTTGGAAATTGGCATTCTCACCCAGAGTCACCATCAAGACCATCAGAAGAAGATAAACGTTTAGCTTACGACAGCAAAGCTAGTTATATGATACTTTCATTAATGAAAGAAGATAAGCCAGTGCTTAATTCTTTCCATATTGAAGGCGATGTTTCAACAAAGGAAGAACTTGTTATATGTTAGATGTTGTAATTATAGGAAGTGGCCCTGCAGGACTTACTTCTGCTATCTATGCAAAAAGAGCTGAGCTTTCAGTTGTTGTTATAGAAAAAGAGTATCTTGGTACAGGTCAGATAGCTGAGAGCAGTCTAGTTGACAATTATCCAGGAATTCCGGAGACAGATGGTTACAGTCTTGGCGAAGCATTTAGAGAACACGCAGAGCGACTTGGCACAGAATTTATTGAAGCTGAAGTTACTTCTATAGAAAAAAAAGACAATATATTTATTTGTAAATGTGATAACGGTGATACCATTGAAGCTGAAAGTGTTATATTTGCAACAGGTTGTCATCATAGAAATCTTGGAATAGAAGACGAAGCTAAATACACAGGAAAAGGCATATCTTATTGTGCAGTATGTGATGGTGCATTTTATAAGGATAAGACGGCCACAGTAATTGGCGGTGGTGATACAGCCTTAGATGACGCTTTATATCTTTCTGATATATGTAGTAGAGTCAATCTTATTCATAGGAGAGATGAATTTAGAGGTTCAAAGTCGACTCTTGAACGTTTAAAATTAAAAGAAAATGTTAATATTATAACTAAAGCTAATGTTAAAAATATAACAGGTGAGAAGAAAATAGAAAGTATTGTGCTTGATACAGGAGAAATAGTTAATACGGATGGATTGTTTGTAGCAGTTGGAATGGTGCCACAGACAGCACTTTTAAAAGATTTTGATGTATTAGATAACAATGGATATGTAAAAGCACAAGAAGATTGCCGTACATCATGCGATGGCTTGTATGTGGCAGGCGATATAAGAACAAAGAAATTAAGACAAGTAATTACAGCGGCAGCAGATGGTGCTAATGCTGTTCAATCAATAATAAGTCTGCGATAATAATGCGTTTAAAGCGCAGGAATGGAGAAATATATGAAAAATGTAAAAGATAGTGCTGCTGAGTTAATCGGCGGTACACCAATGCTTTTTATTCACAAATATATGAAAGAAGTTAATGTAACACAGGCTTCAATTCTTGCAAAGCTTGAATATTTCAATCCTGCTGGTTCTGTAAAGGACAGAGTAGCACTTTCTATGATTGAAGATGCGGAGGAGAAAGGTATATTAAAGCCAGGAGCTACAATAATTGAGCCAACATCAGGAAATACTGGTATTGGAATTGGTTGTGTAGCAGCAGCTAAAGGTTATAAGGCTATACTTACACTTCCAGAAACAATGTCTGTTGAAAGAAGAAATCTTTTACAGGCATATGGAGCTAAAATTGTTCTTACTGACGGTTACAAAGGAATGAAAGGCGCAATTGAAAAGGCAGAGGAGTTAAAGGAGCAAATTCCAGGCTCTATCATTCTTGGACAATTTGAAAATCCAGCTAACCCAAAGGCTCATATAGAAACAACTGGCCCAGAAATATGGGAACAGACAGAAGGAAAAGTTGATATATTTGTTGCCGGAGTAGGAACAGGCGGTACTATTTCAGGTGTTGGAAAGTACTTAAAGAGTAAAAATCCTAATGTTAAGATTGTAGCAGTTGAGCCTGCGACAAGCCCTGTGTTGTCAGAAGGAAAGTCTGGCCCACATAAAATTCAAGGAATTGGAGCTGGCTTTGTTCCAAAGACTCTTGATACATCTATATATGATGAGATTATTAAGATTGAAAATGATGATGCTTTTGACGAAGGAAGAAGATTTGCGACATCAGAAGGTTTACTTGTTGGTATTAGTTCTGGTGCGGCGTTAAAGGCAGCTTCTATACTTGCTTCAAGAGAAGAAAATAAGGGAAAGGTTATTGTAGTACTTCTCCCAGACTCAGGTGATAGATATTTATCAACAGCATTATTTTCAAATGGACATAAATAGATTTTTTTAGTTTGTTTGTGTGTTCCACTAGGTTTTGAGAGATATCAGTATTATATAAAGTAAACACACACCAGTGAAAGTACACTTTAATATAATATATTTATATGCCCTCGCCAAACAAGTCTGTTTGTCGCTGTCATACAAATATATTAAAGTGTTCTTTGAATAGTGCATTTATTACTTTATATAATGCTGATATCTTTTTTGGTGTTGGACTCCCTAAAAAAGAGTTTTGAAATTTTTGTATTTGGCATTATAACAAACTTATATAATAGTTTGGTAATAAAATATAATAATAAATGCACTATAAAAAATAATAATCTATAGGAATTAAGCTGTTAAATTTAATTGCGTAGTTAGGACTTTTAGGGTATAATGGTAAAAAAGTCTGATAATTTAGTGCGAATATTGAAATGTTCTATTTATTTATGTGAACAATGAGTTCAAGTTCGTACTTGCACAAGACTTTGGTGATTGTCGTGATAAATTGATAAGCTTGTAGGGAGTGTTTATTATAGTTTCTAAAGACGAAGAACGTAAATACAATTAAAGAGAGGACTTATTATATGAAGGGCAAATTGGCGATTAGTGTTTCTAAGGATACTATGCTTGCAACAGTAAGTATTGTTCCAGATAATGTTATTGAGGTTACAGAAGAATATATCCTTAAGGAACTTAAAGACTTTGGAATTAAGGCAGGAATTGATAGGAATGTTGTAGCAGCTATGCTTCATGAGAGGGAGTATTATAGTACATATACTGTGGCAGTTGGAAAAAATGCGGTTAATGGTGCTGATGGATTTTATGAATTGGCAATGTTGAAATAGATGGTGTAGTTGAAGCGGCTTATATTGAGTCAGGTAAAGATATAATTATAAAGCATGGAGTGCATGGAAAACAAAAAGCACAGCTTAGAGCAAGAAATTCAGTAGTTGCAACATTTCTTGAAGAAACAGATGTAGAAGCCGATACAATAATTATTGACCATATGATTAACTGTAATGTTATGGCTAGAAAAAAGATAAGTGCAACAGGAAAGAATGGTGTCATTATCGGCGGTGTTACAACTTCTAAAGATAGAATAGAAGCTGATGTAATTAGCAATACAAAAGGAGTAAAGACAACACTTATCTTAAAGAGCTTGCCAGATAGAATAGTTGAAAAGAGTGCTATTGTTATTAATAAAAGAGCTTACGATGGAATTAATGCAAGAATTAATAATATGGTGCTTTCAATAGAAGATGATGGTCATGGAGAATATAGAATAATTGACCATGAGATTAAAAGATACGAAGTCGGTCAGTTTAAGTATGATGAAATTAAGTATATTAGCAGCAATCGTGCGAGAGTTCTTCTAGTTGATGACGAGCCAATTATTCTTAAGACATTCTTTGGCTTCTTAAATGGAAAGTATGACGTTGCCGCTGTTAATTCAGCAAGAGATGCTTTTGCATATATGAAAAATACAATACCAGACCTTATATTATTAGATTATCGTATAAGATTTAATGAAGGGTTATGTCTTTCACTTTTTACGTTATCAATTGCTTTGTGGTTATTTACAGAAACGCAATTTAATCAATTTATGTTTAAAAATACATCGTTTATAACAGTTACGGCATATGAAATATTAATGCTTACACCAGTGCCTATTGCGTTATTATTTTCTTATGGTGGAAGACCTAAAAAGATTAAAAGAGCAGCAATAATAGCCGCAGTAATTCCTATGGGTGTATGGATTATTAATAATACCTTACATTTACTAGGAATAGTATGCTTAGGTCATACACTTAAGTTTACACAGGCAATGTTATTTGTAGATGTATTTTTTATAGCTGGAATACAATTTGCTGATATTATTCATATTCGTTCACGAAAAAATGAATATCGTGGAGTGTTTTGGAAAGTTCCGCTAGTTAGAGTAAGTATTCTTTTACCATTAGCTATTATAGAGCTTTTAAAATATATGTTTACAATTAATAAGTATCCTAATGATGGCATATTAATTACAATTGGAATTATGTGTTATATATTAGCACTTTCAGTAGATTCAGGGCTTAGAGTATATTATGCTAATATTAATATTAAAGCAGCTTCAGAAGAAAAGACACGTTTCCTTGCCAATATGAGTCACGATTTAAGAACTCCGCTTAATGCAATTTTAGGTTTTAATGAAATGATACTTAGAGAGTCACAAGATGATAAGATAACTTCTTATTCTTCAAGTATTCAAAGTGCTGGTGACTCTATGAAGGAGATTATAAATTCTATTCTTGATATAAACAGCATTTCTTGATGCTAAAAGATTTCTTGATGAGTTGGGAATATAAAGCACAGTGTTATATGCTAATGAGCTTTGTACATATTGCCGATAATATAAATATATTTATAATTAGTAATGAGTTAATTGGATTGTAAATATTCATTTAACTAGAAAGGGTGGAATTGATGAAGATAAATAATAACAGTGATTATTCAATATTGTACAAAGCAGTATGTTTAACTCTAATGAAACACAAAAAAACAAATAAAATAACAGCAGATAAAGTTAAAGAAGCCAATGAAAAAGCACAACAAGCAAAGACACCCATACAAAAATATAAAGAGGGACGTTATAATTGTCCTTATTCAGAATATGCAGATGCCTCTGGAACTATAGTTTATAATGGTGTTGTATTTCAGTGTGACTCAGAAAAGAATAGACTATGTTTAGGTGATGTAACAAACCTTAAGAATTGTCTTACAATACATCTTAAAAGGGGAAGTCTTGTAGTAAACAAAAACAATTTATCACAGCTTAGCGATGCTATTGGAATGTTTTCACCTGAAGATGCCAATATAATAATGCGTGCATTAGCAGAATATCAAAAGGTTAAGGATAAACTTAACGAAATAGAAGATGATAAAATGGGCATAGGTCAGGAAGATACTGATAGTGATAGCAAAGATGAGAGTACAAGTTCTGACAGTGAAAATACTTATCATGTATTAAAGGGAAGCTTTGATGTAAGTGAGCTTGCCGAAAATCAAAAAGAACAGCAAAAAGAAAGTAGTGAAAAAATAGAGAAGAAATCTATAGAAGACTTACAAAAGAAACAAGAAGAATTGATTGATGAAAATTTAACAAAAGAAAAGTTAAAGGAAGAAAAAATCGCTGATATTACAGAAGAAATGATAGAAAGACTATTGGCATAGTTTTATTAAGATTTGACATTAGACCATGTGGTGCTGCATACATTACACATGGTCTTATATAAATTGTAGTATGCAGAAATGAGGAAGATTATGAATATTAAGGAAGCAACACGCGAAATGAAAGCAGATAGTTATAAAATGGCAGGACTTTCACTAGAGGTAAGAAATAACATTTTAGCGAATGTAAAGAATGCTTTAATTGAAAATAAAGATAAAATATTTGAAGCAAATAATAAGGACTTGCAGGCAGCAGATAGTTTAGGCATTGCACAGTCTGTTAAAAAAAGACTTAAATTTGATGAGCATAAGCTTTCTGATGTAACAAATGGAATTGATGAGCTTATACGCCTAGACGACCCTGTAGGAAAAATACAGTTAAAAAGACAGCTTGACGAAGGGCTTAATCTTTATAGAGTGTCTTGTCCGATTGGTGTTATTGGAATTATATTTGAAGCAAGACCAGACGCACTTGTGCAGATATCTTCTTTGTGTATTAAGAGTGGCAACTGTGCCGTATTAAAGGGTGGCAAGGAAACAGCTAATACTAATAAAGTGTTATTTGACATTATATATAAAACAGCAATAGATAATGGCGCACCAAAGGGGTGTATGTTACAGGCAGAGCAGCATAATGAGATAGATGAGCTTCTTGAATGTAATAAATCAGTTGATTTGCTTATTCCAAGAGGTTCTAATAAGTTTGTTCAGTATATTATTAACAACACTAAAATTCCAGTTATGGGTCATGCTGATGGAGTGTGTCATATATACGTTGATGATAAAGCTGATATAGATAAGGCAATACCAATAATTGTAGATGCTAAAACACAATATACGGCTGCTTGTAATGCTACAGAAACACTTCTTGTCAATAGAAAGATTGCAAAAGAAGCAATTCCAGTTATTGCAAAGGCTTTAACTCAAAAAGGTGTTAAGCTTCATGGAACAAAAGAAGTAGCTGATTATGTAGCTTGTGAATATATGAGTGATGAAGACTTTAATACAGAATATCTTGACCTTGCTATATCAATTAAGCTTGTAGATAATGTAGATGAAGCAATAGAACATATTAATAAGTTTGGCTCACATCACACAGATTGTATTATTACAGAAGATAGTGAAGTTGCAGATAAGTTTATGCAGATGGTAGACTCGGCAGGAGTATACAAGAATTGTTCTACACGTTTTGCAGATGGATTTAGATATGGCTTTGGAGCAGAAGTAGGAATAAGCACAAGTAAAATTCACGCAAGAGGTCCAGTTGGGCTTGAAGGGCTTGTTACATATAAGTATAAGCTGTATGGTGATGGAAATATTGTTGGTGATTATGCAGATGGGAAAAAGCAATTCCATTTTAAAGATATATGTTAATTTCAACAATATCAAAAAACACATCATTTATCGTGTGTAGCAATAAGGTGTGTTGTAAATAATAAATCAGATTACTAATTTGTTTAATTGACAAAAGTGATGATATATAGAAAGGCAGAGCAATATGGAAACAAAAATACTACAAGACAAGCTAAAAGTTTTAGATAATGAATTTGTACAAAAAAATAATGAAAAAGTTCAAACAGAGAGAATGTTTCTTGATGTGCTTTGTAGGAATTACACAACGGTAAATTATGTAGATTTAAAATCTAATATAGCAAAAACACTAAAGGTAGATAAAAGTGCAAATGCGGCAAAAATTTTACCTGATACAGTTAGTCAAAAAATTAACTATAAAGAAATTATTAAAAGTTATTGTGATAAATTTGTAGTAGGCAAAAAGGAATTTTTAGAAGTTATGCAGCCAGAGCATCTTTTAAATAAACTTACAAAGGCAGAAAAGTTTGTTTATCGCTATGAGAGTGTACCTAATAAAGCAGGTCATAAACATTTTGAAGTCCATGTTGTTCGTGTAAATGAAAATGAATTTGATGGTACAGCGATTGTTGCATTTTGTCATATTGATGATATTATTGCAAAGGAAATACAGTATCAGCTCAAATTAGAAAAGACAGCATATAGTGATGTGCTTACAGGTATTGGCAATCGTACAGCCTTTCGTAAAGAACTTATTGAGTGCGAGATTTATAAAAATGCAGGTTGTGTAGTTGCTGATATAAATAATTTAAAGTTATGTAATGACAGATATGGTCATCAAGAGGGAGATAAGATTATTGCAGATGCTGCCGAATGTATTAGTAAAGCTTTTGAAGAAGTTGGAAAGTGTTATAGAATTGGTGGGGATGAGTTTTGTGTATTGATACATGATGTAGAAATATCAAGCTTACTTTTAGCATTAGAAAAAATGGAAGAGCTTATCGCACAGAAAAATAAAACTAGAATAATGCAGTTATCAATAGCAGTTGGATATTCTATTCGAGAAAATGAACAAGAAAGCATGGAACAACTTTTTAACAGAAGTGATGAAATGATGTATGATGTTAAACATCAAATGAAAAAAGCTTTTCCTGTTTATCGAGAAGAACGTATTAAGAATTACTTAAGTGTATTAAAAATTTTGAGCAAATCTACTGATGATTATTTATTTTTATTTGATATAACAAAGGATGAAACTTGGTTTTTGGGAGATATATATAAAAAATATGCAATACGAGATAAAGGGATACCAACAAATACTATACAAGAAATGGTAGCTATTACTCATAAAGCAGATAGAAAGATGTTAATAGAAGACTTAGAACAAGTTACAAATGGGAAAAAAGATAAGCATGATATGGATTATCGTTGGATAAATAGAAATGGTGAAATTGTATGGATTAGTTGTCGTGCAACTGTAGTAAAGGATGACAAAGGCAAGCCATTTGTACTTATAGGGAGAGTATCAGATACTTCTTTACGTTATTTATACCATTCACTTACAAAGTTATTCAATAAAGAGAAAATGTTGATGGATTTGAAAAAATGGCTTTTTGGTAGTGACTTTGGATATTTTATGTTTGTTGCAATAGACCATTTGGGAAGTATTAATCTTAAACATGGTAGAAATTATGGTGATAAGATTATAAAAGAATGTGCTATGGTGCTTGAAGATAATTCAAAGCTAGAAAATATATGGCACGTTGAAAATAATTGTTTTGCATTATATCTTGATGTTGACACTGAAGAAAAAGTGCGTGAAGTGTATGATGATTTATTAGACAAATTGTCTGATATATGTACCATTTCAGCAGGAGTTGTAAAAAACAGCAAAGAGATGTTTAAAGATGAAAATAATCTATATGCTTGTGCTGAAATGATGCTTGAAAAAGCAAAGCATATTGAAATTAAAACGATAATATTCTTTTCACAAGAAGATTTACAGCAAAGAATTAAGAAGTTACAATTCCTTGAAGAAATGCAGGAAAGTGTTAAAAATGGTTGTGAAGGTTTTTATTTGTGTTATCAACCACAAGTAAAGACAGGAAATTATAAATTGTTTGGAGCAGAAGCACTTTTGCGATATCATTCAAAAAAGCAAGGTGAGGTTTATCCTGATGAATTTATACCACTACTTGAACAGTCTAAACTTATTAATCAAGTAGGAATGTGGGTATTAGAAGAAGCATTAAGTCAGTGTAAGCAATGGAGAGAAATAAAGCCAGATTTTCACATTAGTGTTAATTTTTCAGCGGTTCAGTTAAAAGAAAAAGACATAGGAGATAAAGTCCTTAATACTTTAGATAAAATAGGACTTTTGGGAAGTGCGCTTACAATTGAGATTACGGAGTCTACACAATTGTCAAGTATAAGAGATTTAAAGACTACCTTTAAGCTTTGGATGGATGCAGGAATTGAATTGTCAATTGATGACTTTGGAACAGGATATGCAAGTATGAGTTATTTAAAGGAATTAAATGTCAATGAAATTAAAATTGACAAATTATTCGTTCAAGGCGTAGAGGAGTCAACTTATAATTATAGACTTATTGGTAATATTATAGAGTTTGCAAAAAATAACTCTATTCGTATCTGTTGTGAAGGTGTTGAAGATATGCGTGAATTAACAGTGCTAGAGGGTTTAGCACCAAATCTAATACAAGGTTATCTATTTGCAAAGCCATGTGAAAAGCAGGAATTTGAAAATCATTTTGTTAATGAAAAGAGTAAAGCATATCAAGAGTATGAAGAATTTGTTCAAAAAATATACAGATATAAAGGTAGAATGCACACAGTATATTTTGATACAAAGAATATTTTAAGAGAAACACTTCTGGGCTTGTGGATTATACGAATAAAGGAAGATGATAATTATTATGAAATGCACGCAGACGAAACAATGGAAAAAGTTATTTGTGTAGATAGGAAATATACGCCGAAGGAATGTTATGATTTTTGGTTTAATCGTATAAAAGATGGCTATAGTGAGTATGTTGCTTCTAATGTAAAACGAATGATAGAAACAGGTAAGGTTATACAACTTCAATATCCCTGGATACACCCAATTTATGGAGAGGTAATAGTTCGTTGTACAGGAAAACGTGTTGAAGATACTGATGGAATGGTGACATTAGAAGGATATCATAGAATTGTAAGTAATATTGAAAGTTCTGTGTCAGAACTTTGATTATAAGAGTTTAATTGTAAAAGAAGTTTTAATAAATTAAAACTTCTTTTTTTTATTGTATCGACAATAAAAATAAACCACCTGCTATGCAGGTGTGTTCCCAAACAGCTTTAGCTTCAAGTAAAAAAA
>OOAK01001139.1_pt1 | contig 19783 bp, 18 predicted proteins | sample 1671811 | NCBI WGS metagenome assembly OOAK01 (sample SAMN06348195, study PRJEB24527) | human gut metagenome | biome: human gut; feature: ankylosing spondylitis patient; material: feces | host: Homo sapiens | place: China | collected 2015-10 | reverse complement strand
TTAGATTTAAGGTTAACAAAGGTTGGGTCAAGGCGTTGACCCTTTTTTTATGTCCATACGTCCCGTTTGCCTCTTTCTTTCATTCATTTCTATTCAGCCAGCATCATCTTTTTATAGTAAGACGGAGTGAATCCGGTATGCTTCTTGAACGACTTATTAAAATGAGAAATCGTATCAAATCCACACTCCACACTGATCTGCGAAATATTCATATCGCCCATGAGCAAGAGTTTACACGCATATCCTATCCGCATCTCCAATATGTAATTCTTGAATGATTTCCCCGTTTTGCTCTTGAAGAAGCGGCAGAATGCAGCAGGATTCATAGCTGCCAGAGAAGATATTTCATTCAGGTCAATCTGCCGTGTATAGTTCTTATTCAGGTAAACTATGATTTTGTCTATTCTCGATCCGTCGTAGATAATATCATTTTCAAAATCGGAAGTCGATAGCACAGACCGTGAAGCGACGTTTGCCATTTCTTTCAGAAGTTGCAGGAAAGAAGTAATCTGATCGACTCCTGTCTCCACCGGAATCGATTCAAGCAAATCAACCAGCCGCGGGGAGCATCCCGCGGGAAAGTAAATCCCCCGTTGCGCCTCTTCAAGCAGGTTCTTTATCTTCATAAAATGGGGATAATAATTGAAAGCATGGTGCATGAAGTCCTTTTCAAACTGAATGATAGTCCCTGTTGTCCGAAGCGTACTGCCTTCTTGCCGATACACCTCATCGCTCTTCATATAATGAGGCAAATCGGAGCCTAGCAGAAGAATATCACCATCAGCATATTTCTCCGCGTTATTTCCTACAAACCGCATTCCCGTGCCCTCCTTGACATAGATAATCTCATACTCCGTATGAAAATGCCACGGGTAAGTAAAATAAGGATAATCATAAAAACGAGCTTTCAGAGGAGATGACTTCGATATAGGAAGCTGCTCATTCATCATTTTTCTCATAATCTACTCTATTTCTTATCTACTCTATTTCTTTTCAGCCCAATATACCCCGCAGACAATACAAGCTGCGCCGCCTAAAGCGACTAACGTAATCTTCTCATCCAGAATAAGGAACGATGCAATCATCGTGAACAGAGGATTGAGATAAATATAATTGGATGCCCGTACCGTTCCCAACTGTTTTAACACCACATTCCAGAGTACATAGCAGATCAGCGAAGCCAATACGGCCAGAAACAGAAGGTTGAACAGAACGGCAGGTTGAAGAAGTACAACGGTATCGGGATGCAGGGGATGCAGGAGGAAGGCAGGCAGAATCGTCAGTACTCCGTAAAAGAAAATCTTGCGGGTGATAAATATGGTAGGATAACGCCCGGCCATCTTTTTAATAATCAGACTATAGAATGCCCATGATAATGCGGCAAGCAAAGTCAGCAGATCGCCTATCGGAGATATTTTGAGCACAAAACTGCCGTTAAAGACAATCAGCCCTACCCCCATCAATGCCAGCAGGGAACCGTATATCAGTCCTTTCGATGCCTTTTCACTTTTATAGAAAAACAGGGAAAGGATAGTAGTCAGCAAGGGAGCCGTGCAGATGATAAACGATACATTCGACGCCTGGGTGATGCCTAAAGCGGTATTCTCTGTAAAGAAATAAAGGGAGCCACCGAATATACCGCCTGCTACCAGCCACAGTTCATCTTGCCAGTTATTGGTGAACAGACGTTTGGGAGAAATTACCCAGATGCCAAGGTATGCAATCAGAAAACGGTAAAAGAAGATTTCCTGAGGTGTCAGCCCGTGGTTTATCAATACTTTAGTCGAAATGAATGTCAGTCCCCAGATAGCTACTGTTAGTATGGCAATCAGATGATAGTACCCATGCTTTAGTTCCATAATTATGGTTTTAATGAGAATGCAAAGATACAGGGATTCATGGATATACCCACTGACTTTGATAGATATATTTTCAACAAAATTTCGCCGAAAGAGAACCGGTTATACATCCGGATATAACAAGAAAGCGAATATCCGGATGTCTGATAAAATAGCCGTATCTATTCAGGTAATCATCTGCTTTTACCAGTTATCCGTCCGGAAAGGTGCCGCGGGGATGCCATGAATACTGAAAATACTTGCTTCCACATAATTCTTATACGCATACCGCACGGCAACGGGATGAGGGACTTTGTCACTCGAAACCGCCAGTCGGGCAGTCGTAGTTTCTATTTCGGCAAAAGCCGGATAGAATACTTTATCCTCGCCCGCAATCTCAAATCCTTTAAGAGATGTCCACATCGGGCTTAGGCCGCGTTGGGCATTGTCGAAGTTTATATAGATTTTATTCTCCTGTATCTCCATCGATTTATAAACAGGAGGAGCGTATCCGAATCCTTTCATGCCGTAGGTCTGCGCCAATGCCCAATACGCCAGTCGGTTCCCTACCGTCTCCTTGTCTACGGGATGGATGAAAACAGGGTGGCCGACATCCATCGTCGTAACCATGCCGCTATTCGGTATATCCTTCATATTCTGCAACTGGACCTCGCGCAGGCGGGCAGCCGATGTACCGTCGGCTCCTTCGTAATTGAAAGGCGCTATCTGCACAAAGTAGAAAGGAAGTTCGCCCCTGCCCCATTTCGCACGCAAGTCAGCCACAAAGGCGGGCATAAGGTTCAGGTAAAGATCGGTATTGTCACGGTTGCTTTCGCCCTGATACCACAAGAAGCCTCTCACTGCAAAATTAGTCAAAGGAGCTATCTTGCCATTGTAGAGTACACACGGAGTGGCGGTAGGATTCTTCACTTCAGCATCGTTATCGAGGATGGAAAGATCGATGCTACTAAAAGGCTTTATGGATTCTCTGCTCATCCATGCCTCTACTTTTGATCCTCCCCACGTAGAAACGACGATGCCGACCGGAACTTCCAACACTTCCTGTATGTAACGCGCAAAATAATAAGACACGGCGCTGATATGGGAAACGTTTACCGGCGTATTTTCCAGCCATTCGCCCTGGCAGTCCTCCACAGGCGTTTTACTAAACTGGCGTACCCATCTCCCATCCTTTGAATCTGTAGTATACATTCGGATAGGCGTGGATGGTTTGGCTTTGGCAATAATGTCGTTCGTCCCTCTGACCGGTTGCCGGTCGAAACCGCCCATCGGCATCTCCATATTCGATTGTCCCGAACAGAACCAGACTTCACCGATCAGTACATTCTGCAACGTCAGTAATTCGCCGTCATTGAAGATGATCTTGTAAGGGCCTCCCGCAACAGGGGTAGATACAGTTAACGACCAGCCTCCCTTGCCATCCGATGAGGATTTATATGTCTGCCCGTTCCACGAAGTCTTCACCGTTACAGTAGCATTGGGACGGGCTTTTCCCCATAGTTTGACTTCTGCTTGCTGCTGTAATACCATATTATCTCCAAGTATGGAAGGTAATGTCACTTTAGCCTCACTTTTCATTGAAAATGCAAGAGCTAAGAATAAAAAGCTGATAAGATATTTCATATATATTTAATTTATTTATTCGGTTAGTTACAACAGGATTGACCAATCTTCGGAATATATCCTACCGGAGGAGGTAGTCGGAATGAGATAAACTTTAGCTTGTTATTCCAATAGTCTCTGCTTTTTTGCGCTTCAGCAAAGAAGGATATAAGAAGCATTGTTAATAGTACCAGCAACTTTTTCATTTATTAGAATTTTATGATAACTGGCACAAATGTAAGTCCCGCTAGTTAATTTAGTAATTAATTTGCAATTAATTCGAGGAGAAAATAAAGGATATAGGTTGGAAAAAATACTTTTTAGTTGGTATCCAGGCTAGTTTAACGTTTATTTAAAGGCTTTTTCAGCTAACACTCTAAAAAGATTATCCCGACAGGACTTCAACTATAACCAGTATACACTCACATTTTATCCATATTCTTTGTATTATAAACGATCAAACAATCCTCCCCAAATATACTCACATTAATACGTATATAATAATACCAAATGAAAGAAACATATTATCCAAAAGTCTAACGAAAAAGAGAGTCTTACAGATAGAAGCGCCCGTTTGTAAACAAATCACCACTATCAAAACAGTCCTATTAATATATCATATTTTTACCACATAAAGAAAGGAAGAGAACTTTACTCAAAAAAAGTTTTCTCCCTTTCTTACACTACCCCCCCGGAATCGAATAAACTCCTTCATCGTTTTTAATAAATAACGAGAGAGTTTATTATAAACGGTCCCCAAGTTTATTATAAACTATTTTTAGGCGTTTCCAGCAGCCTCAATGGAATTATTATAACAAAAATGGGCAAGAACCTTCGCAGTTTCTTGCCCATTCGTTATCCTGGCTATGCAATTCTGCACATCCACCTATTGAACTTATGTTATAATTTTTATATATCCTATCATTACTATTCCGTTTTATATTCCTCCAAATATACGAAATAAAAACAAGAAAGTCAATAGCCGGACGGTATTTGCCGTGATATTTCTTCATTTATCAGGTATTACCTTGTTATTCGGGCAATACCTTATTATAAAAGAAAGGTTTTTTTCACTCACTACGTGGTTATCTGGAAATAAACACGTAAATTTTCATCCATATATGATTATCAACTACTTACGTTCTTTGTTATTTACTACAGTTCTTAATCAGTCTCAAAGAACTCGTGACAAATATAGTATTTAAATGACATTATTCAGTAAAAAACTCAATAAAAAGTATATTTTCAAAACTTAAAATATACTTGGTTGAAGGCAACTTTATCTTTGTAGGCAGCAGTACGGATGAATGGGCGTGGCATGTACTTCCATATGATTATCTCGCGGTGTACCTTGTTTTAGATTTATGAAATACTTGAATGAGTATTGCCTGATAAGAATACCCAAATGCTATTGACGGAGTATATAGGCTGGCCTTTTCTACCCGGCCTGAAACAGGAAAAGGGCTTGTTCCTTTATGCCCCGGGAAAAATGGGAAATCGTTTTTTGTTGACATAATCAAAGCTCTGCTGGGTAAGGATAATATTTCCCATAAATCCTTGTCTGACATGTGCGGTGAATCCAGCGGAAACAGTAGGGCGAATCTGATGGGTAAACTTCTTAATACCTGTTCGGATGTTGCTCCCAATGCTTTCTCCGGTGATATCTTCAAACGTATAGCCAGTGGGGAACCGATAAGTTCAAAGACTCTGTATAAGGATGTCGTAACTATTACAGATTATGCCAGGATGATTTTCTGTCTGAATGAACTTCCAAGGACAAATGACAGGTCTGACGGATATTTCAAAAGGTTTCTCATCGTCCCCTTCAAAGTACAGATACCTAAATCAAAGATTGATCCGAAACTGGCAAAAACGATTATCTCCTCTGAACTTCCGGGAGTTATGAACTGGGTGTTGGATGGTATGAGAAGGCTGACCAGACAACAGGTATTTACAGAGTCGAAGTTATGTCAAAAAGAATTAGAGAAGTATAAAGCCGGAAAGGCTAAGAACAAAAATTCCCTGATATTACCGGAAGGATATCAGAGATAAAGGAATATCCAAAATGCGGGAGATGGTATCGTTTGAGATACTGTCTCCTTTTCTTTTTGTCCGGTTTCCTTTTACCGGTCTGTTCATTTCTTTCTGTCCGGGTATTTATTAATTGTAGCATTTCCATTATCTTTGTCTTACAAGGAGGATTGAAACCATGACTGATGTAAAAGAACGGCGGAAGAATGTCTATGAACTGGTACAAGAAAGGCTGGATTTTATTTTTCGGGAATTTGACAATATCTATATTTCCTTTTCAGGCGGAAAGGACGGCGGTGTTCTTTTCAACCTGTGTATTGACTATATTCGCAGGCATAACCTGCATCGTAGTATAGGCGTTTTTTATATGGACAATGAGATCCAGTACAGGATGACGGTTGACTATGTGGAGCGCACTTTCAAAAACAATTGTGATGTTATCGAAATTTACCATGTGTGTTCCTTTCCGTGTCACCACGTGCACTTCCATATATCAGGATTATTGGCGTCCCTGGGATGAAAATAAGAAAACTATGTGGGTACGTCCCATGCCTTCCGATGCACTGACAGCAGATGATTTTCCCTTTTATGATAGTCGGATGTGGAATTATGACTTTCAGGCGGAATTCTCACGATGGATACATTCACGTAAGAAAGCTGTACGTACCTGTTGCTTGGTGGGACTCCGTACTCAGGAAAGCCATAACAGATGGCGTAGTATTTACTGGGGTGTGAAGGAGAAATACAAGGATTGTGAGTGGAGTACCCGTGTTGATGAGGGTATTTACAATTTTTATCCTCTTTATGACTGGAAAACGACTGACATTTGGGTGGCTAACGGCAAATTCCGCTGGGACTATAACCATTTGTATGATCTTTATTATCAGGCTGGGGTGAGCCTTGACAGACAGCGTGTGGCCAGTCCTTTCATCAGTAAGGCTATAGAAAGCCTCTCCCTGTACAGGGCCATAGACCCTGATATGTGGGGGCGGATGATAGGGCGTGTCAATGGTGTTAATTTTTCCGGTTTTTATGGAAATACGCATGCCATGGGCAGACAAAAAATCCTTCTTCCTGCCGGGTATACCTGGAAGTCATTTATGGAATTTCTTCTCTCCACCCTTCCCGAGCGTACAAGACAGAGGTATTTGAGCAAGCTTGCAACGAGTATCAGGTTCTGGAGGGAGAAAGGCGGTGTTCTCGGTGAGGAGGTGATACGTAAGCTGAAGGAACGCCATGTTCCGATTCAGGTTGGCGGAAATACAAATTACAGGACGGTCAAGAAGCCTGTCAGGATGGAGTATCTGGATGATATTGATATCGCCGAGTCCAAGGAAATCCCCACTTACAAGAGAATGTGTATTTGCATATTGCGGAATGACCATGTTTGTAAATATATGGGATTTTCACTGACCAAAGAAGAGACGGATAGAAAGCGGAAGGCTCTGGAATACTACGGAAAGGCGTTTAAGGAAAGAAATAGCTAATATGAGAAAGTGTGATCTGATATAGCGGAATTTACCGCATAAATAGAAAGGGATATTATTGTAATTCATGTTAATATTAACTTATGTTACATCTCTATTGTTTTTATATAATACCATTGGTTATTATTTTTGTTAATCATTCTTTTTAGTAGAAATCGTTAATGTTATCTTTTATGAAACAGCTTCTTTCCTTGGCTTTAGTACTGTTTGCCTTGTTTTTTCAGGGCTGTCAGGATAATCTGAATGTTCCTACTCCTGCAAGCCGTAATTACGAGCAGGATGCCATTGCCTTGAATGAATTTGTGGATATCAATAAAATGACCCATGGATATTATGTTAACTCGAACAAGCGTAGTTCCGCCTTGTCATATCTAAAAAATTCCGCAGCGGAAGAACTGAACTCGGTCAATTCTCTAAATCTTGAAACTTTCAACAGGAGTCTTTCCCATATAAATCGTGTGTCGGACCAGTTGCTTTCCTCCCGTAGTGTTGACTATATCGTAATGATAACTAAAGATGAGATTTACGTGAGCCGTATAAAAGATGCCTCTCCGGTGAATTTGCGTCAGAAAACGGCTGGAAGAGGATATGCTTCAACAGTTTCTTCTTTAGATGTGACCGGTTACAAGGAACAGTGTTATATTGATGGCTGCAATTATATTGAGATGTCTTTGGATTTGAATCCACAGGCTTATAAGAATACAGGATGGGCGTTTCTGGTAACATGTGAACTGGATGATGACATAGAGAAGAAGGATGTCAGTGTGTTATTCTACGGTGTCGGTTATCATATAGTCCCCTGTTTCGAATTGTTGACAAACAATGATATGAACTGGAATTTTGAGGTGATCAGTCTAAATGAGGATGTTCCATATATTGCGGATCCCAAATTCTTATGCAGATGAACAGGTTGTGCATATGTCTGGTTCTCTCTACAGTTTTTTTCTGACCGGGTGTGTTGAAAAGAACGGATATTATACGGAAGGGGAGAATAACGTCATCTCTTTGGTTTGTGACGTGACATAGTCCACTGAAAATACCATTCATGATGCAGGAGAAACATCCCGGGAAATCTATCAGTTCAAAAGGGACGGCACTTGTACACGTACCATCATTTGGACCAACAAGAATGAGGAGGAATCCAAAACAGAAATTTATTACCGGTGGGCTTTTTATGATCAGGGTTCCAGTACGATTTATTTCGGTGAGAGCCATTATTGGGATATTGAAGAACTTACTTCCACGAAGTTCGCAGTTTATAACAGGTTTGGAGAGTATGGAAGTCTGGATATGTCCCGGGAATACATGGAACTGTCCCCTTTGAAATGACATATATTATGTTGAAGGTCATTTGAAAAGATTCACGGTGTCTTGGAACGTGTTCGGTGTCCTTTCTTCAGCGTTTTTCTTTCTATATGAAAACATGGCTTTTCCCTCTTCATATATTTATTTCTCCTTGTTCATCAAAAACCAACCTTTTCACTGCCATTTATATACGGCAAATCTTTCGTCATCAAAGTTGCCAGTTTTTTCCACGAATGTCTTTATACTTGGAGCGGAAGTATATTTGGTCTGAATAATATCATCTACCAGACAGCTGTACAATCCCCTGATTTCTTTGAAAAGGAAACTTAGGAACATAAGGTTGATGTATTCAGGATTGTTGTATATGTATGTTTTATATGCCAGATATGATTTTGACTTCATATAGTCTGAAGCTCTGCTGCTGAGATTGGGCTTGCGAAGTTCTTCCTTCCAACTGTTTATATTCAGTGGAATCCGTTATGCTGTACCAATAGTGCTCCTCGGACTTAGTAGCCAAGGTCTATCCATGCAGTGACTTCCTAATAATCAGTCGCCATTCTTTCTTATGGAGTCTCTGCATTCCGGGGACATGGTACAGTAAAGGGAGTCCTTTTCCCAGTCCTTGAAAAGAACTTCAATGGAATCAATTTTTTCCTGTTTCAGTTCTTTGTATATGTCCGGCAATTTTTTATCAGAAATGGAGGTAATTTAGAAAACTCCATTTTCAATTCTGCAATTAACCCGTGGCCTGGCTATGATAGAGTCATTGAATACAAAAGCAATTTGCCTGCCTGTTGCTCTTTCTGTTTCTTTCGCCCATTTATTCATTTTGTATTTACTGATTTGCCCGCTAATTGTATATTTCTCCGAATAGTCTGTCTCCAGTCTAAGGAAAATGAAATCTTTAGTTGTCACGATAGGTTCCTTGGAGATACTGTCTGTTTGTTCGGATAAAATGTGGTACCAACTGTTTTCCCGATATCTATTCCGGCTGGTTAGGGAGTATGGCAAGAAAGAAAAACAGACCAGTATTCCCAAATATTTTTTGCTTTATTCATAGTAACAACTTTGTAGAATCCGACTTATCACATTTTTATTTTTTTAGAAAAGGTATAAAGTGAATACGAATATAAATCTTTCCTTTCTACCCCCAAAAGTATATTTACTGTTTATTATTTCTGTAAAAGAGATCATAAATTCCTTTTATCCGTTTTTGAGGTATGAAAAATTGCCGTTTTATAGAAGATGTTATATACTTTTGCGGAAATTTCATGATAAATAAAGTAACAGTGTTTTTATGTACTGTTTGCAGGACATTAATCAAATTTTTTAAAATTTACAAATGTGATGAAAAAAGTTTTTTTACTGTTTTTTTTAGCGTTGTGTTGTACGATGGGCTTTGCACAACTGTCTTTTAATGTAAAGGCCGGCCTTAATCTTAGCAGTTACATTGGCGACAATTCTGACCATTCCAAATTCAAACCGGGGGCACGTGTCGGAGTGGGAATGGAATATCAGTTTACCGATCTGGTTTCCTTGCAGCCTTCGCTGTTCTTTTCGCAAAAAGGTGCGAAATATTCAGAAGGATATGACGGAAGCATCATAGATGCCGATGCTGATGTAAAAATCAACCAGCTCTACCTGGAATTGCCCATCAATGTACAGTTCCGTTTTAATATTGCGGATAACACTAATCTTGTCATAGCGACAGGTCCGTATCTGGCTTGCGGAGTGGGTGGAAAAACTAAGTTTGATGGCGGGGCATCCGTTGGCAGTATCAATATCACCGGTGATGATAAGATTGACACATTCGGTAATGACGGATTGGACTATAATCGGTTTGATGCAGGATGGAATATCGGACTTGGTGTGGAATTCGGGCGCATTCTGGTAGGTCTTGATACCCAACTTGGTTTTTGCAAAGTGATGGACGGAAGTGCTCCCCATAATGCTAATATTGGTATTACTTTAGGATATAAATTCTAGCCTGTTCAAATCGGGCAGTTGATAGCTAGCATGTTTCTTTCTGTTTTTTCTATCTTAGAATTGAAACATTGATTTATATTCTATATTATAACTTCCAAATAATCATTTAGTATGAAAAAAATATTCGTTTTATTTATCGTTTTCTTTCTGACGTTAAGCTGCTCATATGCCCAGAAAGGGAAGCAAGCTATAGGTTTCGTACTCAGCTATGGGACAGAGATTGAAAGTATAGGATTGGGGATCAAATATCAGTATAATATAACTAATCCTATTCGTATAGAACCATCTTTGAACTATTTCTTTGAGAATGACAACGTAAGCATGTTGGATGTGAATGTGAATTTTCATTATCTGTTTGCAGTGTCCGGGAGCGTTAAACTTTATCCTTTATTTGGTTTGACTTTATCTAACTGGATGTTTGATGGGTATGATTTGGACCTTGATTGGGATGGCGACCATCTTCATTTTGATGATGGAGGGAACCATAATGAGTGTCGGTTTGGTGTAAATTTGGGTGCAGGAGCTGAACTTACTTTACCTCGTAACTGGGCCATGAATTTTGAATTTAGATATCAACTGGTAAGTGATTTTGATCAAGGGGTCATAAACATTGGAGCAGCATACAGATTTTAAGGAACAGTTCGAAAATTGGACTCATTATTGACGAAAGAGGGGGGTAAGCATGATGATTTATGTCTGCCCGCTCTTTTTTTATGCATTTATGATAACCGTATATCAAAAAGAGTAATCAATTTCTATTCTTGACTATCCTTATGGCATTTATAATCATATTTCACTTATTTATAAATAGTTTAAATCTACTGTATTCATATGTAAATTAATAATTGCATGTTTCCAAAAATATTAGCGAACCTAAAATTTAACATATATTGTATTGTTTGTTTTTATATAATATGTATATTTGTGCCGTTAAACCTAAAAATATAATACATATATGAAAAACGAGTATCTAATAAGTTCAGCTGTTAATATGTTGAAAATCTGCAAACTTCCTTTTGGAACTTCTTGTAATAACGTCTGTAAATATAACTATCCGTTATTTGTCTAAAACTTTTCTAATTTTTAAATTATTATTTAATGAAAACAAATCTGAATCGCAAGGGCTTTTGCCTGCTTTTTAGCTTGTTCTTGTTGGCTGGTGGTGGAGGCTTGTATGCATCTGACTATCATTCTATGAGCCAAGTGCAAGACAATGTAATCAGTGTTTCCGGTACCGTAAAGGATACCAAAGGAGAACCGCTGATTGGTGTAAGTGTATTGGTAAAGGGTACTACCAACGGTACTGTGACTGACCTAGATGGGAAATTCACATTAAAAGTTTCCGCTGGGGATATTCTTGAGTTTTCTTATATCGGCTATGCTTCACAGTCGGTGACGGTAACTAATGCTAATTTCCTGAATATCACATTAAGTGAAGATACTCAGGCTTTGGATGAGGTGGTTGTTACTGCATTGGGTATTAAAAGAGCAGAAAAGGCTTTAAGTTACAACGTGCAGCAGGTAAAATCAGAAGAACTGGTACGTACTAAAGATGCCAACTTTGTCAACTCTCTTAATGGTAAGATTGCCGGTGTTACTATTAATAAAAGTGCCGGTGGTGCCGGTGGTTCTACGCGTGTAGTAATGCGTGGCGCCAAATCGATCGAAGGTGACAACAGTGCATTATATGTAGTAGACGGTATACCTTTGTTCAATACGACTTTGGGTACTGGCAATGATGTATTGGGTGAGGGTAGAGCTACTACCGAAGGCATCGCTGACTTTAACCCGGAAGATATAGAGAGTATTTCTGTACTGAGTGGCCCATCAGCTGCTGCATTGTATGGTAGTAGTGCAGCGAATGGAGTTATCCTGATTACTACCAAAAAAGGTAAAGAAGGAAAACTTTCAATCTCTTTCTCCTCTTCTTCCGAGTTCAGCAAAGCTTATATGACCCCCGAGTTCCAGACAACTTATCGGAACAAGAGCGGAATATATGAAAGTTGGGGTGATCTGATGACTACACCTACTTCGTATGATCCTAAGGATGATTTCTTCAATACTGGTACCAATTTTATAAATTCATTGACTTTGACTACCGGTAACAAGAACAATCAGACTTTTGCTTCTATTTCTTCTACGAATTCAAAAGGCATTGTGCCAAACAATGAATATGACAGATTAAACTTCACTATTCGCAATACGTCTACATTCCTCAATGATAAATTACAATTGGATTTAGGTGCATCTTACGTGAAGCAGACAGACCAAAATATGGTTTCACAAGGACAATATTGGAATCCTGTTATGGCAGCCTATTTGTTCCCGCGTGGGGAAAGTTGGGATGCTATCAGAATTTTTGAACGTGAAAATTCGGCACGTAACATTTCAGAGCAATATTGGCCTATAAGTGAAGGTACTTATGCTTCGCAGAATCCATATTGGACAGCCTACCGTAATGTTGCTCCTAGCGAAAAAAGCCGTTATATGTTCAATGTAGGTCTGACTTATAAAATTTTCAATTGGTTGAATGTTGCTGCCCGTTATCGTATGGATGATTCATACATTGATTTTGAGCGGAAAATATATGCCTCTTCTTATGATGTATTCACTGAAGGTTCCAAAAAAGGCCTTTATGAATACAACCATTATAAAGACCGCCAGGAATATGCGGATTTCATGGTGAATATCAACAAACAAATCAAAGATTTCAGCCTTTCTGCCAATTTAGGTTACAGTTATTCCAATTACTGGGCAGAATTGAGCGGTTATAGAGGTCCGTTGGCATTAATCCCCAATAAATTTACAGCAGGAAACATCAATGCTAGCAAAGCGCGTGTCATTGAAGGTGAAGGTGACAGCCGTGTCCGCAATAATGCGCTTTTCGCCAACCTGGAACTTGGCTACAAGAGTATGTTGTATTTGACTTTGACTGGACGTAATGACTGGAATTCCCGTTTGGTGAATACAGACGAAGAATCATTCTTCTATCCTTCAGTCGGCCTTTCTGCCATTGTTACCGAAATGTTTGATTTACCCGATTTCATTTCATATTTGAAAGTTCGCGGTTCTTATACAGAGGTTGGTTCACCGGTTTCCAGATCAGGTCTGACTCCGGGTACTGTAACTGTACCTATTGAAGGAGGGGCGCTTAAAGAAGACATGATTTATCCTTTTACAGATTTCAAGGCAGAACGTACCCGTTCTTATGAATTTGGTTTAAGTCTTCGTTTATGGAATAAGTTGAGTGCGGAAGTTACTTATTATAAGTCTAACACTTACAATCAGACTTTCTTGGGTGATCTGCCCGAGTCTACCGGTTACAAACAGATTTATTTGCAAGCAGGTAATGTTCAGAACCGTGGCTGGGAAGCTTCTTTGGGGTATAATGACAAATTCGGTGATTTCAGTCTTTCTTCCAGTCTGACTTTCTCGCGTAATATTAATGAAATCAAAGAAATGGTCGAAAACTTCCATACAGACATTACTTCAGAGCCAATCAACATACCGGAAGTAAGAAAAGATAATGGACGTACTTTATTGAAAGTAGGTGGCAGTATACACGACATTTATGCAGATCGATTCTTTAAGAAAGACAGTCAGGGGTTTGTTGAAATCAAGGAAGACGGTTCTTATGGAATGGAAAATACGGACCCTGTTTATTTAGGTCAGGTTGCACCCAAATTCAATATGGGATGGAACAACTCATTTTCTTACAAAGGTTTCGGATTGAGCTTCCTGATCAACGGACGTTTCGGAGGTGTAGTAACTTCTTCTACAGAGGCTATTCTTGACCGCTTCGGTGTTTCTAAAGCTTCTGGTGAAGCTCGTGATTTAGGTGGTGCTTTATTGCCTGGACAAGGGCGTGTAGATGCAGAAAAGTATTACAAAATGATTGGAACCGGAGATTATCATACTTCAGGTTATTATGTATACAGTGCAACCAATATTCGTCTGCAGGAACTGACGTTGAGCTATACATTCCCCAACTCATGGTTTAAGAATGTGTTGAAAGATGTAACAGTTTCATTCACAGCAAACAATCCGTGGATGCTTTATTGCGAAGCTCCTTTCGATCCGGAGTTGACTCCGTCTATAGGAACTTATGGTCAAGGTAACGATTACTTTATGCAACCAAGTGTCAGAAGTTTCGGCTTTGGTATTAAATTAAAATTATAATGCAACAATGAAAAAGATAAATCAATATAAGCTTTTGGTAGCTTTTTGCATATTGCCTTGTTGGGCATCTTGCGATTATGAGGAGGTTAACACCAATCCCTATGAAGTGACTGATGAGGAGGCGAACCGGGATGGTGTGGCTGTTGGTGGTTCTATTATGAGCCTTGCCAGACAAGTTTTTCCGGTGGGTACCCCTGCAAATAAAACAGATATCATTAACGAATATCAGACATCATTTAATGTTTCTGCAGATGTCTGGAGCGGATATTTTAGCCAGAACAACAATTGGTATAGCGGAAGTAACCATCTGACCTACTATTTACAGGATGATTGGACATCGTCTACCTATACCAGTACTTATACCAAGGCATATGCTTCCTGGAAAAAAATAAAAGAAAATGCAGAAGAAACGGGAAATATGGCAAATTATGCTTTAGCACAAATTTTGAAAATATCCTGCTGGCACAAGGCGCTTGAGACATTCGGTCCGATCCCTTATACATATGCAGGCGAAGGCTTGCTTGTTGTGCCGTATGACACTGAACAAGAAGTGTATACTGCCATGTTCAATGATTTGAAAAGCGCTATAACTGAGTTGACTTCACTGGCAAATTCAGGTGCCAAAGTGATGGAAGATTTTGACCTGGTGTACGCAGGAGATCCGGTTAAGTGGGTAAAGTATGCCAATTCACTGATGTTGCGTCTGGCTATGCGTTTGAAATATTGTGCTCCCGATATGGCCAAACAATGGGCGCATGAAGCCTTGAATCATAGCGTAGGAGTGATGACCGCGAAAGATGATGAGGCTAAAATCAGTCCGAATGCCAATTATGCGTTTGACAATAATATTGCTTATTTGGCAAGCAACTATCAGGAGTGCCGTATGGGTACAAGTATGTATGCTTATCTGCAAGGCTATAAAGATCCGCGCATGAGCAAATATTTTACAAGTATCAAACAGGAGAATTCACTGCCGGGATTTGATGGCAATTGGTATGCTCCTGTGCCTCCCGGACATACTATGGGTAAGGGAGAATACACCGATTGCTCTCAGCCTAATATGACGGGAAGCACACCGACTTATTGGATGCGTGCATCGGAAATGTATTTCTTACGCGCTGAAGCCGCTTTGGAATGGCCAGAGTTTGGTGATGCCGAAGCACTATATAAACAAGGCATTCAGATGTCGTTTGACGAAAACGGAGTCTCTACAAGTGTAGATTCTTATATAACAGGAGCAGGCGCACCTGTATTTGTACGGGTTCAATCTCCTAAGAATAGTTATTGGGCTTCAGAACCTACTACAGCTACTCCAGCTTTTGAAGGAAGCCAGGAAGAAAAACTGGAAAAGATCATGATTCAAAAATGGATTGCACTTTATCCCAACGGGCAGGAAGCATGGACTGAGTGGAGAAGGACAGGATATCCTAAGTTGCATCAAGTGCAGGAGAACAGAGGTTCTGCAAATGGTATAACCAAAGATAAAGGCATTCGCCGTATGGTTTATCCGATAAGTTTCTCCCAATCTGCAGAAGATAGAGCCAACTATGAAGATGCTATAAGTAAATTGAAAGATAAAACAGATAAGGCAACCTCCAGATTGTGGTGGGATTGCAGATAAATAATTTAAAAATGTGTATTATGAAAGTACTGAAAAAACTATTATATGCGATTCCCATAGCGGGAATAATATTTGCATCTTGTACGGATGTAGAGAAAATGGAAATTGAACATATTGGCGGTTTCAATACAATGAACAATGAAGAGAGTGAAGCTTATTATGCCGAACTCCGGGCATATAAGGAAACAGCCAGAAACTATGGCCGTCCTGTGGCTTTCGGATGGTTTTCCAACTGGGCACCATCCGGTGTGATAAGGAAGGGGTATTTGACTTCTGTTCCCGACAGTATGGATATCATATCCATGTGGAGTGGTGCTCCGGGAAGATATGAAATTACGGAAGCACAGAAAAAGGATAAAGAGTTTGTTCAGAAAGTAAAAGGCATTAAATTGCTGGAAGTAAGTCTGCTTTCTCATTTGGGTAAAGGAAGGACTCCCGACTGGGTCTATGAAGAAGTGGAGAAGCAGGCCGAAGAAGAAGGGTGGAATGAGAGTAAACTGAACGAAGAAAGAAAAAAAGCACGTTGGAAGTTTTGGGGGTATACCTCCGGAAATCCTGAAGGTGCCGACATGAAAGAGGCATTGGCCAAATACGCTAAAGCGCTTTGCGATTCTTTGTTTGTAAGTGAATGGGACGGTTTTGATATTGACTGGGAACCGACCGGCGGATTTAATGATGCAGATAATACATTGACGTATAGAGGTTATAATGGGTATTCTAACATGGAGTTTCTAATAAAAGAAATGGGTAATTACATCGGTCCGAAAAGCGACCCGGAGGGAAAGGGACATAAATTATTGGTTATTGATGGATATATCAATCATTTTGGTCCTGAGCTTGATGAATATATAGATTATTGGATTACACAGTCATATGGAAATTCCAGCCCAAATTATAGGCCACAGAGTGGTAATTTGAAAAAGTTGATTATTACAGAAAACTTTGAGTCTAGCGCAACAAGTGGTGGGCAGTTGTTGAACCAAGCCCGGTGGATGCCTGAAAACGGCACCACTTACAAAGGTGGGGTAGGAGCTTATCGTTTTGACAATGATTATGGTAATACTCCGGATTATAAGTGGATGCGTCAGGCAATACAAATTAACCAGCAGGTATTCAATGAATGGAAAGCCGCTCAGAACGGGGAAAATACAGAAGGAGAATAACCACTGAAGTAAAAAATTAGATTAAAGATTATCATGAATAAGATTCGATTAAAATACATAGCAGGTTTTGTCATTGGAGCATTGCTTTTCGGTTGCAATGACAGTGAAAGTGACTTGCTGGAAACCAAAGTATACTTTGAAGAAAACAGTGTTACTATTAAAGCCTCGGGTGATGATGTCATTACCCATGATTTGCAGGCGAGACTTTCTTTCAAAAGTTCCTCGCCGACAGAGGTAACTTATGAAATAGGAGGAGCAAGTGCGGTAGAGGCTTTCAATGTCGCACATGGTACAACTTATGAACTGCTCGACCCTTCTCAGGCAAGTCTGGAAGTTACATCGGCCACTATTGAAGCCGGAAAGATATACGCTCCGCAAACCACTGTAAAACTCAGTGGTATGGCAGATATTGCTGAAGGAAAAACTTATCTGTTGCCTGTATGTGTGCGGTCATCTTCTTTGCCTGTCATCGAAGGTTCGGATTTCACTTATCTCGTCATCAGCAAACCGGTAGAAATACGGACTGTAGGTCAGTTCTCCAGCAATTATATCAAGATACCGGTAAGTCCGCTTAGTCCGTTCACATCGGTTACTTATGAAGCTTTGATCTATTTAAATCGTTTTAATTCTAATAACACGATTATGGGAACGGAAGGTATTCTGATCCTCCGTATAGGTGACGAAGCTTTACCAGGCGGACACAATGACTGGATGCAAATTGCCGGAAATAAGCAATTCCATTCTGAACAGGAATTTAAAACCGGTCAATGGTATCATGTTGCATTTACTTATGATCAACCTTCGGGAAAGGCTATACTCTATATTAATGGAGAAAAAGCCTCTGAAAGCAGTTGGGATACTCCAAGTTTCGATTTGTCAAACGGCGGATGTTTTGTTGGAAAAGTAAAAGGCTTTATGTGGGGAGAACGTCCTTTCAATGGATATATGAGTGAAGTCAGATTATGGAGTGTGGCTCGTACGGAAAATCAGATTAAACAAAATATGCTTTCTGTAGATCCCGCATCAGACGGTTTGTTTGCTTATTACAAACTGAATGGAAAAGATTTGACTCAAGAAGGTGGTGTTCCTTACATTAAAGATGCTTCCGGTAATGGAAAGAATGGAGAAACTGATGTCCGTTTCAAAGAATTGGATGAACCGGTTGCTATTAATTGACATCGTACTTCTCTTTGAATATTTTAAGTAATAACACTGTACATTGAGTGTAACTAAGAAAATACGGGATTCAAAAGGAGAGTTCCGTATTTTTTAATATTTTTATTTCTTAAATTTTGTATTGTAATGATAGCTAACAATGAAGAAGTGGAGACTGTTGATCATTTTTCCATGTTATTCAAAAACAATTATTCCAGAGTAAAATATTTTGCTTATGTCTTGCTGAAATCCGAACCTGATGCAGAGGATGTCGCCCAGGAGGTTTTTGCCAGACTTTGGGAAAGACAGAATATTTGGTTGGACAATGAAAGGGAGTTTGACTCATATCTTTTGATTATGACAAGGAATATCGCATTGAACATATACAAGCATGAGCAGGTCAGACAGGAATACATGGAATATCATATGGTGAAATCAGTTTCCTCACAGATAGACTATGATTTTTTCGAAAGATTTCATTATCGGGAGATGCTTGGGATTATCTATTCTGCATTGGCTGCAATTCCCGATCGCAGAAGAAGAGTATTTGAACTCAGTCGTTTTCATGGAAAAAGCCATAAGGAGATAGCTGTCATAATGGGAATCTCTGTTCATACCGTAGAAAGACAAATATATTTAACGCTAACCGAATTAAGAAAGACTATAACGGCATTTGCTTGATTGGAAACAACTATAATATAATACGTATATGATTGCATTGAATCTGAACTGCAATCAGCGATCTATAACATACTTCAGTTAAGGCATTCGGCATACATGTTAAAGCCTTAAAAACTAATTGGGCGTCATCTCGTTTTAGTTGTTTGGAAGTAACTGTAAAAACAGTCCTGTATTCTCCAACTCCATTTTTCACCCACTGAATCTTTTGTTTGTTGATATCATAAAAAGGATCGGAAAGTTGTTTATGGTTGATAAGACCCTGATGAATTGCACTCTTGAAACCTAATGCTAGTAACCACAACTCCGTTCCTGTCTGAAAATTTCCAACCTATATTTTTGTGCATGTTATTTGAGCATTTTTTCGATTAAATTAATTATCATAGTGGAGAACATCAGGTATTAACGGTTTCAAAGATCTTACTTTTTAACAATATCTTACCATCTCTTCTGCTTGTTGCAATGTTTAGTTTTCTTGTTTTCAATCATATATTTTTCCTGTTGCAATATAAATACCTTGTATTATACAATAAATTTTTGTAACTTTAGTTTCTGAAAATATAGTGGAAATCGCTTGTAACATGAAATCCGCCAATATCCCCATCGAGTCCATCATGCAGTTTACCAAACTCTCCAGAGAGGAATTTGAAAAATTGTAATGCCTGGATAGACTTTTACTCCAGTCGACAATTTAGCTTGCTTCTGATTTATGCGTAC
>OOAK01001129.1_pt1 | contig 19934 bp, 14 predicted proteins | sample 1671811 | NCBI WGS metagenome assembly OOAK01 (sample SAMN06348195, study PRJEB24527) | human gut metagenome | biome: human gut; feature: ankylosing spondylitis patient; material: feces | host: Homo sapiens | place: China | collected 2015-10 | reverse complement strand
AGTGCCGAAACTATCTTCAAAGGCTTACTGTTGTATCTCTTTTCAAAATACTCAGGCATGGTCTTTGCCTCAAGGTGCTTTGACATTATCCTTGTACGTCTGCCCAAAACTTTCCATGCAAGCCATGAGCCTATGACGGCGTTTCCAATTCCTACCCATGTGGAAGCTACACCGTAATTCCAGCCGAATTTTCCTGCGTAGCCTACAAAAATTACTGCCGAGAAGTATGAAGTTCCATATGCAAAGGCTGTGAACCATGCTCCAAGACCTCTTCCTCCCAGTACAAAATCATTGACGCTTGCCGATTTTCTGCGGTAATAAACACCTATGCCTATCATAAGTGCAAGGTATAATACCAATACTATCCACCTTGCTGTCAATCTAATACACTCCTTTTACTTCATGTGTCGCTTTAAAGCTTTTATGCTTTTGCGTTTTTACTTGCTAAAGTACAATGATACTATTATAGTACAAAGCGGAGTATTTGTCAATACGGACAGGCATAAAAAAAGCCACCGCAAAGGGAAATTTTGCGGCAGCTTTTTTGGTGAAAATCACGAAGTTTACCTGTGTAAAACATCATCGTTCATCGTGACGGTCGCTTTCGCCTGCGGTGATACAAAGGCACATTGTCACAACGCCCACAAAACCGCCTACCAGCGTTCCTGCAAAAAATTCAAGCATAAAAACACCTCCTGCGGATAGTGTGGGCATTTCTTGACAGCGTTATTCAGCGGTATGGTCACATGAGGGCGTAGTTTCCGTTTATATCCTTGACATGGCGAAGCTCAACATAAGCCGAGCGGTAAAAACCGAAGGTTCGGGATAGGTCAAGAAAGCGGTAAAAATCATTGTATGGTCGGTCGGAAAGATAGAAAACAATGATGTGCTTTTTGTGTTCCCCCTGACGAACGCTTGTTATCTTCATTGGATAGCCGAACTTGTCAGCCAATTTTTGAAGCTCTTCCGCCATGCGCACGAACTTTTCTTCCTCGGATTTTATTTTGGCTTTTTGTGCGGAAGAAAAATTTTTGTAGCGTTTATAACCTTTTTCAGCCGCCCAAAAGGGGCAGTCCTCAAATTTCTGAAAGAAAACGCACTGCTTTTCACCGCATTTGTGGTTTCTGTAAATGCTTTTTGTAACATAGCCTTTGTGCAGGTCGCAGTGACAGAAGCCTATAAGCTTGCGCCTTTGAACATAAACATAATCTCCCGAAACAAGCTTTGCGCCTTTAAGCTCATCGTCTTCACGTTGCGAAACGGCTTTTTCCTTTTTAGGAATGTAATTCATGTTGAAACTATTGATATACTTGTCCCAGTAGTTGTCATCACTTTGCTGCATAATGCTTGCACCTTTCACCTTTTTAAAGTATTATACCATACTAAAACAAATTTGTGGTAACATTTTTTGGACAGATGAAGAATTATACTGCGATCATTATGATAAGAGCCATCACAGCGAGAAAAGCGATATTTGCGGCAGTGAAATATGCGAAATATCTGCCTTTGATATGGGGGTGGCTGCGGCATATCTGCTTGTAGGATATAAGGCTTGCCATGGAGGCGATAAGAGTGCCAAGACCGCCTATGTTCGTTCCTATTATAAGTGCGTTCAGCTTGTTGGTGAAGCCTGAAAGGAGTATAGCGCATGGAACGTTGCTTATTATCTGACTTGCGGCAACGGCAATAAAAAGCTCGTGACCGTTTATTATGCTGCTGAGTACACTGCGGAAAAAATCTACTCTGCCCATATTTCCGATAAAGATGAAAAATCCGCAGAATGTAAGAAGCAGTGAGTAATCAACTGTTTTAAGCACGTTTCTGTCAGCAATGGCAGAGAAAGCAAGTGCGCAGAGGGTTGTTATCTGCCATGGGATAAGCCTTGCAACTGTAAGCAGGCAAAGGACAAAAAGCAGGACGTATCCTGAAAGCTTTGTCTTGTCTTTAGTCGAATATGTATCGAAGTTTTCAGCAGTTATATCTGTCTTGACAGACTGCAAGCGTCCACAGAAAAAGCATCGCTCCTGCCACAATAGTAAAGGGAAGCATAAGTACAAGAAAATCTTCCAGCTTCATATCTGATACACCAAAAAGGTATAGATTCTGAGGATTGCCTATAGGCGTGAGCATACTGCCAAGATTTGCGGCAATGGTCTGCAGAACGACAATGGGTATGAGAAGCTTGTTGCCTGCTTCACCGAGAGTTGAGAGGGCGGTGAGAGTGAGGGGAACAAAGGTCATAAGTGAAACGTCATTTGTTATGAACATACTTGAAAAGAAGCAAAGCCCCACAAGCACTATGGAAAGCTGAAATGCGGTATTGACTTTGCTTATGATAAATTTTGCACTGCGTTCAAAAATGCCAAGACCTTTGCAGCCCTCGGTCACTGTCATAAGAGAGAACAGAAGTCCAAGTGTTCGGAAGTCGATATAACTTGCATATGCTTTGTCAGGTGTGACGAAAAATGCAGATATAACGGCTAAGAGCATTGCCACTATTAGGACGGTTTCTTTTTTAGCGAAGTTAAAGGCTTTTTTTATGGCGTTCATTTTTATCATTTCCTGTCGTTGTATTCTTTATTTAGATTATACTACAAAATCAAAAATCTTTCAAGGAGCGAGAATGTCACTGCATTGACGAAAAAAACGCAGTGGGGTATTATAATATCAGAAAAAAATTAAAATCGACACAAAGCTGCGGAGATGTTGTTCAGTTTTCTTTTGGAGTTATGTATAATATAGACATAAAATACAAAGGAGGCTGTGAAAAATGAACACAGATAAGATCTACGCAGAACAGTTGGCAAATGAATATGCACCAAAGGACACATCAAAGGTGGTGGCACTTCGCAAGCTCGATAAAAAGGCAAAGCTTCCTGCGAACATTTTTACTTACTCGCTGGGAATACTTTCGGCACTGGTTTTCGGCATTGGAATGTGCCTTGGAATGAGAGTTATCGGAAGCGGCTCAACGGCTTCTTTCGTTGCAGGAATTATCATTGGCATTATCGGCATGATAGGCATGGGAGTTAATCTGCCGATATACAAAAAACTTCTTGAAAAGGGAAAGCAGAAATATGCTTTTGAGATAATTGAACTTGCGAAAACTATAAGTGACAAGGAATAATGAAAAAGGCAAAGAGCATACTTTTAAAGCTCTTTTTCCCACCTAAGTGGGTCATCTTTTTAGTGTCGCTCATAGGTTTTGGAGGACTTATATGGGTGTTTGCTTCTAAAAATCAGCATGGCATTGCCGTATATACTATATATGGTATATCTGCTTATGCCCTTTCTGTGGTATCAGTTTCAGCACCTAAGATATACAAAAGTATCAGAAATTTTTCAAAAAACAACAGGGCTGTTGTAAAGCTAAAAGGCACTGAGTTTGGAGGGAAATATTTCAGCGACATTTCTTTTCGTGGAAGCGTGAGTATTTATCAGGGAATGGCGGTGAATTTTCTATATGTGGTGTTCCGCTTTGTTGCAGGGGTGACGTATGATTCCGTATGGTTTATTTCAATGGCGGTGTATTATCTTGTGCTTGGCATACTAAGGGTGTATCTTATAAGCTGTTACAACAGAAAAAATGCAGACAGACTCAGGTGTTACCGCAACACGGCGTGGCTACTTTTTGTACTAAATATACCTATGGGCGGAATGATACTGCTGATGATAAAGACGAACTCAGGGTACACATATCCTGGGTATATAATATATGTTTCAGCTATATATACATTTTATATAGGCATACTGTCGGTGGTAAATCTGGTGAAGTTTCGCAGGCTGGGCGACCCTGTTTTGTCGGCGGCAAAGGTACTTAATTTGGTGTCTGCAATGATGTCTATACTTGGTTTGCAGACGGCGATGATCTCAGCATTTTCAAAAGACGGTGAGGGTTTCAGAAAGCTTATGAACACTATTACAGGCACGGCGGTGTATGGTGCTGTGATAGTGATAGCGGTGTATATGCTTATCCACAGCCGTAAGCTCAAAACAGAGAGGTGAGAGATTTGAACAAGTCAGAAAGCAAATATTTTAATACCGCAGAGAAAATGGACAAGGCGTTTCTTGAACTGCTTCAGAAAAAGGATCTTTCTTTTATAACTGTTAAAGAGATATGTCAGAGGGCGGGTGTGAACCGCTCGACATTTTATCTGCACTATGAAACTATCGGCGATCTTTTGGAAGAGAGCCTTGAATATATGAACAACAAATTTCTCGAAACTTTTAAGGACAGGCAGAGCGTTTTGCCGGAAATAGAAAGCTGCTCACCCGATGAGCTTATATGGATAAAGCCCGAATATCTGCTGCCTTATCTCAATTATGTGAAGAACAACAGGCAGCTTTATCAGGCGGCGATGAAAAATCCTGCTGTGTTTGGTGCGGACAGGACTTACAAGAAGATGTTCGAGCATATTTTTGACCCTGTACTGGAAAGGTTCGGTGTGCCTGAGGAGCAGAGACACTATATTATGTCATTTTATGTAAACGGCATAGCGGGGATAATAGAGGAATGGCTAAAGGGCGGCTGCAAGGACGATATAGAGCATATCACAAAGATGATAGAGGGGTGTATACCGAAATTTGAAAAAATATGATATTCCCCCTTGACAAGTTTAAATAACCATGTTATAATAACATCGTTATTATAACATGGTTATTTTCAGGCAGGTGCAAAATGAGAACGGAAACAGCAGGAGTTACAGAAACTCTTATAGAGAGTGCAAAAAAAGAATTTCTTGAACACGGCTTTCAAAATTCAAATCTTCGCAGGATCTCTTCTGAGAGCGGAGTAAGTACGGGGTCTATATATACACGCTTTGGGGACAAGGCTGGACTTTTTTCGGCGGTGGTAAAGCCGGCTGCAGACGGACTTATGGAATTGTATCTTGAAAGCATAACCGCTGCAAGGGAGAGCGGCGACCCTGCGGAGGCGACAAGTCAGGGCAATGAGGGAACTGAGCTTGTGCTCAAATATATTTATGAAAACTTTGACGTTTTCAAGCTTATCTTCTGCCACTCGGCAGGAACGGAGTATGAGTATTATTTTGACGAGCTTGCTGAGATAGAGGAAAAGTATTACAGGGAGTTTGTAAAGCAGTTTTCAAGGCGTGAAAACATGGTGAGCGGCTTCTTTATACACGTTATCTGCCGAACAGGCTGGTCTTATATTTACGAGGTGGTATCTCATGATCTTTCTTATGACGAGGCGCAGATCTTTATGAAAAGCATAAGAGAGTTCTGCTTCGCTGGCTGGGGGAAGGTTCTTGGGGCAGACCTGTGATGATATGCACTTGTAGGGGCAAACAGTGTTCGCCCGCTATAGCTATGTTTGGAGCTGTTTAGGAAACGTTGAGCCGCTCCCTTACAAATAAACCGTCAAAATCATTTTATTCTTTTAACATTTTCAGCAACCCCATATAGGGTGTTGCTTTTTAAATGGCAATAGGTTAGTTTAATCTAACTTTATAAACAAACAGGAGGTATTGTTGTGAAAAAGAAAGAGAAAAAGAAAAGTTCCTTTGCAATTCTTATGCACTATGCAGGCGGACATAAGTATTATTCCTACGCTTCTGCTGTTCTTGCTGTAATAAGTGCATGGATAGCACTGATACCGTTTTATGATGTTTGGCGCATCATAAAAGAGATACTCAGGGTAAGACCTGATTTTTCAAAGGCGGAGAACATAAGCCGATACGGATGGGAGGCTGTGGGCTTTGCACTTCTTGGAATGGTTATATATATCGCTGCGCTAATGTGTTCTCACAAGGCAGCGTTCAGGGTGCAGGCTAACATGAGAGTGAGCATGATGAAGCATATCATGAAGCTTCCACTTGGTTATGTTGAAGCTGAGGGAACAGGAAAGATAAGAAAGATAGTTATGGATTCAAGTGCGTCAACGGAAACCTATCTTGCCCACAATTTTCCCGACAAGGCTGTTTCAATGGCGACCCCTGTGGGTCTGCTTGTTATGATGTTCATATTCGACTGGCGGCTTGGACTTATTAGCCTTATCCCTGCGTTCATCGCATTTGTGCTTATGGGCACGCTTATGATGGGTCCTAAAATGGCGGAGGATATGAAGCAGTATCAGAATGCACTTGAAAAAATGTCCTCTGAGGCGGTGGAGTATGTTCGTGGAATACCTGTTGTAAAAACCTTTGGTCAGACGATATTTTCTTTCAAGCGTTTCAAGCTTGCTATTGACGAATATGAAAAGTGGACTCTTGGATACACAAAGAACATGATGCTTCCTATGATATGCTTCACCACTGCGGCAAACGGCATTTTTGCGGCGCTTATAATTGCGGCTTTCAAACTCACTTCCCATGGAGTTACGGACGAGTTTGTTCTTAATCTTTTCTTTTATGTGATAATAACTTCTATTCTTACTGTAACACTTATGAAGATAGCATATGCAGGAGAGTCACAGATGTTGGTGGACGACGCTGTGAACAGAATGTATTCTATTCTTGAAACTGAGCCGCTTGCTGAGACAAAGAGCGGTGAAACTCCAAAGGACTCATCTATCCAGCTTGACAATGCGGTGTTTGCTTATGACAATGCAGAGAGCAACGCTGTTGACGGAATAACCATGAACATAAAGGCAGGAGAGCATATTGCGGTAGTAGGTCCCTCAGGGGGAGGAAAGACCACCCTTTGTTCGCTTATCGCACGTTTCTGGGATGTAAAGAGCGGCTCTATAAAGATAGGAGGGGCAGACGTGAGAAACATTCCGTCAGAGGAGCTTATGAAGTATGTTTCATATGTTTTCCAGGACAGCAAGCTTCTTAAAATGAGTATTCTCGACAACGTGCGAATGGGCAGACCTGACGCCACGGACGAGGAGGTCATGACGGCGCTTCGTGACGCACAGTGCATGGATATAATCGAGAAGTTCCCTGAGGGTGTTGATACTATGATCGGCTCAAAGGGCATATACGTTTCGGGGGGCGAGTGTCAGAGGCTTTCTATTGCAAGGGCGTTTTTGAAAAATGCGCCTGTGCTTATACTTGATGAGGCGACGGCTTTTGCCGACCCTGACAACGAGAGGTCTGTTCAGCAGGCTTTTGAGAGGCTTTCAAAAGACAAGACAGTTATAATGATAGCACACAGGCTTTCAACGGTAACAAATGCAGACCGCATTTACGTTCTTTCTGAGGGCAGGATAGCAGAGAGCGGAAAGCATGAGGAGCTTATAGAGCAGGGCGGGATCTACAGCCGTATGTGGAACGAATACAACAGGTCTGTAAGCTGGCAGGTCAGAAAGGCAGGGGTTTGATTATGAGCTTCACGGAAAAATTAAAACACAAATATGCCCTTTCAGACAAGGGTGCAAAAGGCATGATAAGGGCGTTTATTGCTGTTACGCTTGCTAACCTTGTGCTTATGCTCCCTGTGGGGCTTTTATATGTGCTTTCCTCATATCTTCTTGAGGGAGAGCTTCCAAGAGATAAGTTCTGGCTTTTTATCGGGGCGATAGTGGGAGCGCTTTTGCTTATTGCCCTTACAGCGCTGTTTCAGTATAAGTCAACATTTTATTCTACATATGTTGAAAGCGGTGTAAGACGAAGGACGCTTGCGGAAAAGCTCAGGAAGATACCTCTTTCATACTTTGGCAAGAAAGATCTTGCCGACCTTACGAACACTATCATGACGGACTGTGCAATGATAGAAACAGGCTCTTCGCATTGGATACCTGAGCTTGTGGGCGGTATCGCCTCCACTACTATCATTGTTATAAGCTTGTTTTTCTTTGACTGGAGAATGGCTCTTGCTTCAGTTTGGGTAATGCCGGTAGCATTTATGATAGTTATATCTTCAAAGAAGGTTATGTCAAGGATACACGAAAAGACGATGAAATATCGTATAGATTGCATTGACGGCATTCAGGAGGGGCTTGAAACTCTCCGTGACCTGCGTTCATACAACATGACAGAGAAATACTCTGAGGGGCTTGAAAAGAAGATAAAGGCTGTGGAAAAGCACGCTATCGTGGCGGAGTTTGCAAATGCGGTGTTCGTATGCTCAGCGCAGATGATACTAAAGCTCGGTATTGGAACTGTGGCTGTTGTGGGGAGCTCGCTTCTTGTAAAGGGTGAGATAACGGTGCTGACGTTCTTTATGTTCCTGCTGGTGGTAACAAGAATGTATGAGCCGCTTCAGATAGCGCTTCAGAATTTGGCTGCTATAATAAGCCTTGACGCAAACTGCAAGCGTATGGACGAGATACTCTCACATGAGGAGCAGACAGGCAGTGATAAGCTTGACAACAAGGGTTATGATATCACATTCGACCATGTTGCTTTCTCATACAAGAGTGAAGAGCAGGTGCTTTCCGATGTAAGCTTCACTGCAAAGCAGGGGGAGATAACAGCGCTTATCGGTCCGTCTGGCGGAGGAAAGACCACTGTTGCAAGGCTTGCGGCAAGATTTTGGGATAATGACAAGGGCAAGATAACTGTTGGCGGAATGAATGTTGCAGACGTTGACCCTGAGAAGCTTTTGTCACTTTACTCTATCGTTTTCCAAGATGTAACGCTGTTTAACAACACTGTTATGGAGAATATCAGGATAGGCAGAAAGGACGCAACGGACGAGGAGGTTATGGCGGCGGCAAGGCTTGCACACTGCGAGGATTTTGTTGAGAAGATGCCTGACAAGTGGAACAGCATGATAGGAGAGAACGGCTCGGAGCTTTCGGGCGGTGAAAGACAGCGTATATCCATAGCGAGGGCATTTCTAAAGGACGCTCCTATCATTCTTATGGACGAGGCTACGGCTTCTCTGGACGTTGACAACGAGTCGCTTATACAGGAGTCTATCGCAAAGCTTATACAGAACAAGACTGTGCTTATAATAGCACACAGAATGAGAACTGTTGACGGTGTGGACAAGATAGTTGTGCTTAAAGACGGCAAGGTGGCTGAGACAGGCTCGCCTGAGGCGCTTAAAAAGACCAACGGTATCTACAAGCACATGGTTGAGATGCAGATTTGCTCGGAGAAATGGAAATATTGATATGAATAGAAACCACCGCTGGGAGGAAAGCTCTCAGCGGTGGTTTTGGTTTGTTTGCGTATTATTTTGCGGAGATGTTTCCGCTTTCTGATTTTTTGATAAGACCTGCGGTGAGAGCTTTTTTCAGGGTGTAGCTTATTACGCTCTCCGTTATGCCTACGGCTCTTGTGTAGCCGAATTTCTTGGCTGTTTCTCTTACGAGGTCGGCTTCTGAAAGGCTTATCTGCTGGCAAAGCACTTCTTTCACGGCATTTATTATCTCCTCGGAGGGGATATCCTCCATGCTTCGCTTGTTGGTATCGTCGCTTGTGCGATAGATAGAATAGCTTTCAGGGGATTGACCCTCTTTCCAAAGGAAAACTCTGTTTTCATCGGCTGTGGCGAATGGTGAAACGCCTTGTGCGGCATCGGCAAAGACGCTTTCCACTCTTGAGCCGCTTCGTGTTATGCCCCATGCGGTGAAAACTTTTCTCATGAAAAGCTTCTCGCTTATTGGTGCTTCGACAGCGATCACCTTTTCGGCTGTTTCCCTTATTTTCTGCTTGTTTTCGGGTTTATAAAAGTCATCAGATGTACCCATTATGCCAATATCTGCGGTCACATAGGGCTGTGCAAAGGCTGATGTGAGGGCGGAAGCTTCCTCTCTTTCAAACTGCGCTGTGGCATAGACGGCAGGCTTTGAGGGGGGAGCGGTTTCGGCTTCATGCTTTGGTGCGCTGTCTATGGCGGCTTTTATGTTTCCCAGAACTCGGTCCTTATCGTCAAACCAATCGAGCGTCCACACTCTCAGGATATTCCAGCCAAGACCGTTAAGCACGCTTGGCTGTAGGATAAATCTGTCCTGAGCGGTTGAGCTGTGGAGGGTGTTTTCACCATCAAGGAGTATGCCCAAGAGATACTCCTTTTCGTTGTCAGGGTCGATTATGCCGATATCAACTTTGAACTCGGAGCTTCCGATGTTGCATTTCACCCCATAGCCAAGTTCTTTTATGGCTTTTGCGATACACTCTGTTACAGTGCTGTCGCCTGTGCTTTTTGTGGTGCTGTGGGATGTTACGGCAAGCTTTCCACGCTCGGCAAACTCCAGGAAGCCTTTAAGTCCTGCAACGCCCTCGGAACGTGTTCTTGAAAGGTCTATTTGCTCAGGGCGGAGAACGGAGTAGACTATCATGGCTTTTCTTGCACGGGATATTGCTACATTAAGTCTTCGCCAGCCGCCGTCACGGTTGAGAGGGCCGAAGTTCATTGAAACTTGTCCCTTTTCGTCAGGACCATAGCCGACGGAGAAGAGTATAACGTCACGTTCGTCACCTTGAACGTTTTCAAGGTTTTTGATGAAGACCGGCTCTGGTGACTTTCTGTCAAGCTCTTCAAGCTCAGGATGGTTTGCCCACTCTTCGCAGAGCATATCGTCAATGAGATTTTGCTGAACGGAGCTGAATGTTACAACACCTATGCTGTCATTGCGGAGCTTTTCATCGCTCATTCGTCTTATTATCTCGTCAACAACGGCTCTTGCTTCCGCTTTGTTCTGCTTTGTTCTGCCCTTGTCATAGTGACCCTCCGGGTGGATAATGCTCACCTTTGAAATGAGGTCGTTATGGGACGGGAATGTGAGAAGCTTATTGTCATAGTATTTCATGTTGCTGTAGGCAATAAGGCTCTCGTGGCGTGAACGATAGTGCCATTTGAGATACTGCTGCGGCATGGAGATAGCAAGGCAATCGTCAAGGAGGCTTTCAAGGTCTTCTTTTTCGCTGTTTTCTTCGTCTATCCGATTTGAGGAGAAGAAGTTTGTTGGTGGGAGCTGTTTAGGGTCGCCCACAATAACAACGTTCTCGCCCCTTGCAATAGTGCCTGCGGCTTCGGCTGTTGGCAGCTGTGAAGCTTCGTCAAAGATAACAAGGTCGAATTTCGGGAATGACGGGTCTATATACTGCGCAACTGATATGGGGCTCATGAGCATACAAGGGCAGAGCTTGCGGAGAAGATTTGGTATCTTATCGAAAAGGCTTCTAAGTGACATCATTCTGCCGTTGCTCTTTATGGCACGTTTGAGTATGCCCATTTCAGAGGTGGAAGCGCAGGCTGAGCCTTGGGCAGGTATTTTTGCGGAAAGACGAGCCAAAAGCTCCTGTATAGTCAGGCGTGAGAATTTATCGAGAGTGTCTTTGAACTGTGTGATAAGGTCGTTTGCACTGTTACTGCTGAACTGGCTAAGACGTTTATCGCTGTTTATTATCATAAGTGCAAGCTGATAGTTTAGCGTGCAGGAGAACGCTTTTTCTACGTTTTCGCTGTCAACATTGCCTGTGCGGTAGCTTTCGCTGACACCTGAAAGTCCGTTGTCTGAAAGCTCTTTGTCAACGCTGTTGAACTGGGCGGCATATCTAAGCTTATCGGCATTTTCGGCATAGGTATTAAGCTTTTCTGAAGATAAGCCAAGCCAATCTGCACTTGCTTCTATGGCGGTCATGTTGGCTGAGAAGCTGTCCTCAAAGGCTGAAAGCTTTTCAAGGAACGAGGAGAGAGCCTGTCCTTCAGAAGTGCAGTTTGCTTTTCCGATAGTCTGAGCCATTTGTGCAGGGTCAGCACCCGCTTTCTGCTTAATGGCATTCATAATGCTGTCGGTTTTTGAAACGGCTTTTTCAAGGACATTCCAATCGGTCTGCTCGTTCATGTAAATACCTGTGAGAAGCGCTGTTACATCTGACGGCAGGCTTCGCAGGAAGTCTTTCTTTTCGCTTATGGTGCAAAGCTTATCGAGAATTTCACCAAGGTTTGCTTTTGTAACGGAAGCAGAGTCTTTGGCGTGGAGCTTTATTCTCTTTGTGAGCTTTCCAAGCTTCATGGCTTTTGGCAAAAACCAGCTTTGCTCTGCCTGCTTATAGAGCATTTTCGATTCTGACGCAGGAAGGTCAAAAATGCTTTTTTCAAAATGGCTGAGGATATCGGTGCAGAGAGCGGTATACTCTTTTCCTACGGCAAGGGTATCTTTGATCTTTTGCAGGGTAATATCATAGTGAGGTGCGCAGAGAAGTCCGTCAAGAAGTTCACCGTCAGCGGTGGAAGCTTTGTATATGTGGGAAAGCATTTTTACTGCTGTCTTGTCAAGGTCGCCGCTGTAGCTATAAGCCTGTGCGAGAGTTTGAGCGCACTGAGAGGAAGCGGTGGCTTTTTGGGCAAGGTCGGCGGCTTCAGTGTGGAACTTGTCACGCTGTTCCATAGAATATGATGTAATGCCGATATCTTTAAGTGGGAAGTCGGCAAAGTCGCCTGTTTCGGCTATGGCTATTGAATATCTATGCACAAGGTCGCTGAAACGGTCGAGAGTTTCCTTTGCTATGTTTGTGAGAATATCTTTTGAAACTGATATTTTGTCTTTTTCGGATATACTGCGCTCATAGGCTGATATAGCTTCATAAAGGGTCACACCACAGTTACGCTTTTCGTGAAGTGCGGTTATGGTATCGTTGAGCTGGGCTTTCTGAGCTTTGAGCCTTGCGGCTTCGGCTGAATACTCCTCGGGAGATTTTATTTTGCCCACTTCAAGGGCTTTGTCAAGCTCTGCAAGGACAGTGGTCTTGTTTGTTTTATTGGAGTGGAGTTCAAGGCAGAACGGATCAAGCCCTAGATTTGCAAGACGTTTCTGCACCACGTTGAGGGCTGCCATTTTTTCTGCGACAAACAGCACAGACTTGTCATTGTAGAGGGCGTTTGCTATCATATTTGTGATAGTCTGAGATTTTCCTGTTCCCGGAGGACCGTGGAGAACAAAGCTTTGGCCGTTTCCTGCTGCGGCAATGGCGGCAAGCTGTGAGGAGTCTGCGCTCATTGGCACTGCCATGTTTTCAAGGTCAAGGTCGGAATCTATATTCTCAGGGGTTATGCTTATATCCTCGGGGGCATAGGTGAGAGAGCCTGCCATAAGGCTGGACACCACCTTGTTTTGGCTTATCTCCTCTGAGCGGTTGCGAAGGTCGTTCCACATTACGAACTGGCTGAACGAGAACAGACCGATAAAGGCATATTCCTCGATGTTCCAACGCTTTTTGCCCATGACCGCCTGACGGATAGTATTGAAAACAAGGGGCAGGTCTATGCCGTGTTCGTCAAGTGGTAGAGGGTCAAGACCTGTGATACTTATGCCGTGGTCTTGGCGGAGATATTCAAGAAGCGTGACGTTTATCTGAGTTTCTTCCTGTCTGCTCCTTATTATATAGCCTTTATTGCGTGTGTTGCGGACGATATCTATAGGGATAAGCACCAAAGGGGCATAGCGTGGCTTTTCGGAAAGGTCGCTTTCATACCAGCGGAGAAGTCCCAGAGCGAGGAAAAGGGGGTTGCTGCCGTTTTCCTCCATGCTCACCTTTGCGGAGCGGTAGAGGTTTTTCAGGGCGGCGTCAAGGTCAGTTTCGCTGAGGAAAGTTCTTATGCGGTTGTTTTTGAACTCGTTCTCGGCGATATTTGTCACAAGGTCCTTTTCGTTCTCGATAGCGAATATTTTTGCGTCACGAGTGGAAACTGTCCACTCGGTAGGTATTTCCATGATACGGAAGTCACTTCCGCTTGCAAGCTCGTCCTCAAGCTTTCCAAGGTCTGCGGTCATAAGCTGCATGGTGTTCTTTGTGACACGGAAGTTCAAAAGAGAATTTCGCAGGCTGAAATCAAGAAGCTTTCTTTCCCATATGCGCATTTTTGTGACGGGTTTATCGTTGCCCTCTGCCACTTTGCCAAGAAGCGAGCTGTTAAGCTCGGAGGGGGCGAGAATCTCTTTTGGCTTGTCGGATCCTTCTGCAAGTTGCAGACCTGAATAGGTTTGCTCGGGACGCAGTGGGATAGGTCTTATGCCACTTCCACGGGTGCGGATAATGTCTATGACGCATTGAAATTCCATGTTGCTTATATGGTCTTTGCCGTGTTTCATGGCATGGTCGAAACGCTCGACATCGTGAACGTTGCTGTCAACAAAGTCTGTACACTCTACAAGGAGCATTTCTTCGGCATTTTCTGCAATGCGCTTTTCAATGGCGGAAACGTCGTCAACGCAACAATCTGCGAAAGTTTCGTTTTCAAGCCAACAGCCGCAGAATGCGTGACCTGTCATGAAAAACAGCAGAGGGTGAAGTCCCACCGCTTCAAGGCAGGCGGCATAAAGCACCGCAAGGTCAAGACAAGTGCCCATTTTTTGCTCCAAGACCTTATGCGGCAGGCGTATCCTCTGACCTATGACTTCATAGCTTGCAGGGGGATCGTTGTAGACTATTTTCTGCTGGACGAGGGCGGCAAAAATTGCTGCCATTTGAAGCTTCACGTTGTTTGGGTTGTTGGTCTGATAGCCTGTGAAAGAGGGGTCGCCTTTCCACTTTTTCAGGAACGTGTAAGCGTCATGAATGACTGGGGAGAGCGCAGGGTGATTTGGCGTAACAAATGCGGCTATCATCTCAGGCATTATGTTCAAACCGCTCCACTGATCGCAGGCGAGAAGCTCTATAGTGTTCTGATAGGTGAAGATATTTTCACCCTTTTGAAGCACCTCAATGGTGATATTGCCCACCATTTTTTCTGTAAGAGAGAAAAGAAGATCTGTGTTGGTAGATATCCTCACGGGGGATATCTCGGCAGAACTTTTTGCGGGGATAGAGCCGATATAATATGTAAATTCCTTTGCAAACTCAGGCTCAAAGGTTATTTTAAGTCCGATATTCTCAAGGGCTTCCTCTGAGTTGTTGTTTACTACAAGGCTTCTTATGACAGGGACATAGTTTTGCTGCATGGCAAAGTTTATAGATGCGTTTATGTGTCCGCCGACAGTGACGATATTATCCACTTTTACCCCTCCGACAATAAATTTTTTAATAAGGAACACCGAACAAGGAGCGTGCGGTGTAGCCATATGTACTCATTATAGCACAAATAAACACATTGTGCAATATTTTTCCTGAGGACATGATATGCTATATAAAAAGTAAACCCATTGTTCATAGTATCTTTATTGAATAGGTGGGAGGGTTGTGCTATAATACACTTTGAAATTCAATAGAAAATTTGGAAAGGTGAAAGCTATGGAAAGAATACTTGATTGGAACAAATATCTTGATACTGCGGCGAAAATGGTTTCTGAGGGAATCGTTATGCTCAAAAATGAAAATAATGCTCTGCCACTTGATACAGACAAAGAGGTGGCTGTTTTCGGACGCATACAGTTTCATTATTATAAAAGCGGAACAGGCTCGGGAGGAATGGTGAACGTTACTAAGGTCGTGAACATTCTGGACGGGCTTATTGATAACGGCGTAAAGGTCAATGAGAAGCTTCTTGACATACAGAAAATGGGACAAGGAAAACCCATTCGACTTAGGCGAGGGCTGGGGCGGAGAGCCGTGGTCGCAGAAAGAGATGCCGCTTGACGAGGGGCTTGTCAAAGAAACTGCAAAAAGTTGTGAAACTGCCATTGTGATAATAGGCAGGACGGCAGGCGAGGAGCAGGACAATAAGCTGGAGGCAGGCTCTTATTTGCTCAGCGATGATGAGATAGAAATGCTCACGGTGGTGAGGGAGCATTTCAAAAAAGTTGTTTTGCTTCTCAATGTGGGAAATATCATCGATATGACCGACATAAACAGAATTGCCCCTGACGCTGTGCTTTATGTTTGGCAGGGGGGAATGACAGGCGGAAAGGGTACAGCGGACGTTTTGACAGGAAAGGTCAGCCCAAGCGGAAAGCTTCCTGACACTATCGTATACAAGGCGTCGGACTACCCTTCGAACGCTAATTTCGGCAGGGAGAAAAGCAGGGATATTTACGCTGAGGATATTTATGTGGGATATCGCTATTTTGAGACTTTTGCTAAAGAAAAGGTGCTTTATCCGTTCGGATTTGGTCTCTCATACACTGAGTTTGAGATAAAGACGGAAAAGGCTGAGATAACAGAGGGGACTGTGAAGCTTTCTGTATCGGTGAAAAATATCGGTTCTTACAAGGGCAAAGAGGTAATAGAGGTCTACTGCGAAGCTCCGCAGGGAAGGCTCGGCAAGGCGGCTAGAGTGCTTTGCGGCTTTGAAAAGACCAGGGAGCTTGCTCCACAGGAAGAGCAGGTGGTTGAGATAGCAGTGGATATCGCAAAGCTTGCTTCTTATGACGATTCAGGTGTGACGGGCAACAAGTCATGCTATGTGCTTGAAGCAGGGGAATATAAATTCTATGTGGGCAGTGACGTGAGAAGTGCTGAATATGCTTGCAGTTTTGAGCAGGGCGAGAATTTTGTAACAGAAAGGCTCACTCAGGCGCTTGCTCCTGTGGAGAGTTTTGAGAGGATAAAGCCTGTTTGCGAGGACGGAGCTTTCAGCATTGGCAGAGAGGCTGTCCCTGTATCTGAGGTAGACGAAAGTGCAAGGCGTTTGGAGAAGCTTCCGAAAGAGATAGCATACACCGGTGACAAGGGCATAAAGCTTTGGGACGTTAAGAATGGCAAGAACACAATGGACGAATTTATTGCACAGCTTTCAGACTATGACCTTTCCTGCATTATAAGGGGCGAGGGCATGGGAAGCCCTAGGGTCACGGCTGGTACGGCTTCGGCGTTCGGTGGAGTGTCGGAAAATCTCAATGGCTTTGGCATACCTGCTGGCTGCTGTTCGGACGGTCCGTCGGGTATGAGACTTGACTGCGGCACAAAGGCTTTCAGCCTGCCGAACGGTACGATGATAGCTTCTTCGTTCAACAAGGAGCTTACAAGGGAGCTTTTCACTTTTATGGGGCTTGAAATGGCAGCTAACAAGGTGGATTGTCTGCTTGGCCCTGGAATGAACATTCACAGACACCCTTTGAATGGCAGAAACTTTGAGTATTTCTCGGAAGACCCTTTTCTTACTGGCAAAATGACGGCAGCTGAGTTAAAGGGCATGGCTGGTGCAGGAGTGACAGGTACGATAAAGCACTTCTGTGCGAACAATCGTGAGACAAACAGGCATTTTATCGACTCGGTGGTATCGGAAAGAGCACTCAGGGAGATATATCTAAAGGGCTTTGAGATAGCGGTAAAAGAGGGAGGAGCTTCCTCTGTTATGACCACATATGGCAGAGTAAACGGCTTGTGGACGGCAGGAAACTTTGACCTTAACACAGTGATACTTCGTGAGGAATGGGGCTTCAAGGGCTTCACAATGACGGACTGGTGGGCGAACATAAACGTTCGTGGAAAAGAGCCTGACAAGACGGATCTTGCAGCTATGGCTAGGGCGCAGAACGATGTTTACATGGTTTGTCCTGACGGAGAAAAGAATGACGACAACACGATTGCTGCCCTTGAAAATGGCGGTATAGAGAGGTGTGAGCTTCAGAGAAATGCGGCGAACATATGCGGATTTCTTCTTCACACTAATGCTCTTAAGCGTGCGGAGGGTATAGGAGATACTGTCAAGGTGATAAACCGAGAGGACGAGGAGCAGGAGGACGACAAGCCTGTACAGTTTTATAAGGTGGACCGTGACATGACCATTGACCTCAGTGATGCTGACACCACAAAAGGCACTTCCTACAGCTTTGCCCTTGACCTTTCAAACTTCGGTATCTACAGGGTGATAGTCACGGCAAGCTCTACCCAGAGCGAACTTGCTCAGATACCTATGACGCTGTTCAGCATGGGAACTGCGGTGGGTACGTTCACTTTTAATGGCACAGGTGGAAAGGCCGTTTCAATGGAAAAGAAAACGCCTATGTTCTCACGCTTCACAACTTTCAGGATATACTTTGCACAGAATGGGCTTGACCTGCACAGTATCAGGTTTGAGCTGACGGACGAGAAACGTTGATTTAAGGCTAGCGTTATGTTTTGTGCAAGTGAATAAACAGCAAGATTGGTCAGTAGATCCCAAATGGGATTACTGACCGATTTTTTGTGGTATTTGTGGGTGATTTGGGCATGAAAAAAGGACTATCGAATGATAGTCCTGAAACTGGTTGCGGGAGCTGGATTTGAACCAACGACCTTCGGGTTATGAGCCCGACGAGCTACCGAACTGCTCCATCCCGCGATATTTTTTTTGTGCTCTCTCCTGAATGCTTATTTATTATATCACAAATGAATGTGAATGTCAATACCTTTTTTGCAATTTTTTTATTTTGACTGAAAACTCTTGACTATTGTATCCAAATCGGGTATAATATATACGATATCGGGGTGTGGCGCAGATTGGTAGCGCGCTACCTTGGGGTGGTAGAGGTCGTCGGTTCAAATCCGGTCACTCCGACCAATATATAAAAACGGCTTTCCGCTATTGTGGAGAGCCGTTTTTTAGTTGTCAAAATGTTCTAACACAAAAAAGCTCCGAAATGATCGGAGCTTTTGGTTTTATATTACATCTTCGCAAGCTTTGCAAATTCTGCTTTCAGTGCAGGATAGATCTCTGTGTAAAGCTTGTAGTATTTCTCATACTCAGGTACTCGCTCTGCTTCAGGCTGCTGTACCTTGTCGGTCTTTACTACTGACTTACAAGCTTCTGGTACTGATGAGTAAATGCCTGCGCCTGTTGCTGCAAGAAGTGCTACGCCAAGGGCTGGACCTTCTTTCGATGAAGCTGTTTTTACAGGGCAGTTGTAAAGATCTGCGAGCATTGATCTCCACAGCGGTGAGCTTCCGCCGCCTCCGCAAGCCATCATATCAGATACGTTGATATCCATTTCTCTGAATACCTCAACGCAATCTCTCAGTGAGTATGATACGCCCTCCATTACTGCTCTCAGCATATCACGCTTTGTGTGCATTGCGGAAAGTCCGAAGAATACTCCTCTTGCGTCAGGGTCAAGATGCGGTGTTCTTTCGCCCATGAGATATGGCAGATAGAGAAGTCTGTTTGCACCAACAGGCACTTTCTCTGCTTCCTTATCCATGAGATAATATTCGTCAACGCCCATGCACTTTGCTGTTTCTTTCTCTGCATTGCAGAAATTATCCCTAAACCATTTCAGCGAAAGTCCTGCACCCTGTGTAACACCCATAACGTGCCATGCGTTCGGCACTGCTGCACAGCAGGTGTGAACTCTGCCCTTTGGGTCTATAGAGATAGAAGAAGTGTGTGCGAATACAACGCCTGATGTTCCGATAGTTGTGAATGCCTTACCGTCCTCTGCAACGCCTGTTCCGATAGCCGCAGCGGCATTGTCGCCTGCTCCGCCTACTACTATAGTACCCTCTTTAAGTCCTGTAAGCTCAGCCATTTTCTTTGTGACCTTGCCTGTTACCTCGCATGACTCGTAAACCTTGCCGAGCATTGACATATCAATGCCAAGCGTATCGCAGACTTCCTTTGACCAGCAGCGGTTTGGCACGTCAAGAAGTTGCATACCGCTGGCGTCGGAAACCTCTGTTGCATATTCGCCTGTGAGGATAAATCTCAGATAGTCCTTTGGCAGAAGAATGTGTCTGCACTTTTCATATATATCAGGCTCGTTGTTCTTTACCCAAAGGATTTTCGCAGCCGTCCAGCCTGTGAGGGCAGGGTTTGCTGTTATCTTGATGAGCTTTTCTCTGCCGAGCTTTTCGTTCATTTCTTCAACTTCTGCGGCAGTTCTCTGATCGCACCATATTATGGACTTTCTAAGAACGTTGTCGTCCTTGTCGAGCATAACAAGTCCGTGCATCTGACCTGAGATACCAACGCCTGCAACGTCCTCTTTATTACGCCGCTTTTGGTCATAACAGCCTTGATAGTGTTTATCATTGCGTTTGCCCAATCAGCAGGGTCTTGCTCTGCATAGCCGTTTTTAGGCTGATACATAGGATATTCAATAGTTACAGAAGAGATAACAGTACCCTTTTCGTCAAAAAGCACCGTCTTAGTGCCGCTTGTGCCGCAGTCTACGCCGATTACATAAGCCATAGTTTTTTACTCCTTTATAATTATGTATAGTA
>OOAK01001125.1_pt1 | contig 19990 bp, 9 predicted proteins | sample 1671811 | NCBI WGS metagenome assembly OOAK01 (sample SAMN06348195, study PRJEB24527) | human gut metagenome | biome: human gut; feature: ankylosing spondylitis patient; material: feces | host: Homo sapiens | place: China | collected 2015-10 | reverse complement strand
TTGTCCCCATATCTGTTTTGATAACCTGAAATGAATCCACTATGAATAATGTAGGTTAAGTTATATTTTACTGCATCTGATTTATCTGCCGGATTCAATCCGTTCTGTTCTTCCCAGATATCAGGCACACCATCTCCATCGGAATCTACTTCGGGAGAATGTACCTCAACGTATTCATCCCATCCTTCAGCATCATTCTGCGTATCAATAAAACCATAGCTACTACCATTAGATCCCTCTCGTGAATAAGTACCAGTACGAGTTTCATTTACAATACGTGTATCCACGAGATCTCGTTTGTTAGATACACCGGCATACTTCAGGACATCTTCATATGCATCTTGAGCCGACTGCATAAAAGAATAATCAGAAAGGATATCGAAACGCTTTGCAACCAGCATATTTTGAGCTGAAATCTCATTATTCTTCACAACAAAAGCTGTAGATGAAGTATTGTCAGAATTTGCCGCTTCTGCTTCGGCCAACTGACTTTCCGACAAATCGCTCCGTGTATCCATATAGTTACCCGACAAATAAAACTTACCATATACGCCTGCGGCCTGATTGTTAGCGCCATCGTCAACATAAGCAGTGAAGAAGCGGCAATGCACTTTCTTGGATGCAGCTATCGGACCGGGTTTATAGTAGTTATTCATTATATTATAGGAACCACCTTGTGCCCCATAAGCCCCCTCACTCGACCAGTTATAAATAACATTGTTGCATAGATCGACTTGCTCCATATCTGCCCGATTGGAATAACGGCTGCCACACAAACGTGGAGTACGATTACTGTGATGAGCCAATAAATTATGATGGAATGTAGCAGGACTGCCTCCCCACAAACCGCCATATCCGTGGCCTCCCTTTACATGAATAGAGTTAGTCAAACTTTCGCTGACAATACACCATTGCATTGTCATATTTGTATTTCCATAGAATGAAGCACATTCGTCTGTACTCCAACTCATAGAACAGTGGTCGATAATGATATTTTTCTTTCCAGGATACGACGACTGATATCCATTCATCGAATCATCTTCCGTTTTACATTCATCTCCCATACGACAACGGATAAAACGAATGATAACATTGTTAGCATTGACACGCAGTGTATAATTCTTCAAACAAATTCCTGCTCCTGGAGCTGTCTGACCGGCAATAGTTATATCATCATTCTTTATAACCAACTGTTTGGTCAGAGCTATAACTCCTCCCACGGCAAACACAACCGTACGCTTTCCGGATTTCTCAATAGCCCAACGTAATGTTCCTTCAGAACCATCATCTTTGAGGGAAGTAACCACATAAACGGTACCTTCAGCTCCACCCGTCGTGAACTTTCCAGCTCCTTCAGCTCCGGGAAAGGCCGGAATTGTTGTCCGATCGGGAGCAGGATAAACAGGTAAGGACTCTTCTGGTATTTTATCATCGTTCGCTTGTGGCTCAGTCTGTTCTGAACAGGCAGATATTCCCAAGATTACTAACATGGTATTTATCAGCCACAATTTTTTCATGGATTCAACAGTATTCATCTTTCTATAGTAGATTTTCAGGTTCTAAATATCAAACTAAATAAAACACAAGTCCACATACAGAGGAATCCCCTGTCTATGGACTTGTTTATTAACTATTTTACATTCTCAAATTGAGTTTTATTCATTCCAACGTGGATCACCAGCACCAGCAACACTGCTTTGGCTAGCCGACTGTATATGGAAATCACCTTCTGCAGGATTTACAAATAATTCTGTTGAAGATACACTCAGAATTTCTCCCCACTCATATCCACTGTTATACGGGCAATCGGTAGTTGTAAAGAGGTTGGTTGTAGTAGCAATACCTTTCACACTAGTTGCCTTAATGGTTGACTCTGCTGTATAGCTATACAACTGACCAATAATTGTATTCTTTACATCAACAGTTACATTCGACATTTTATTTATATCGATAAATGATTTGCCAGTAGCAACGCAATTATAGAATGTACAAGCATCAATAGAGATATGAACATTATCCTGCTGAGTAACCAATACTCCACCAGCACTAAGCGTATTCACTGTAGAGTTAGACAAACTTACTGAGTTAAGAGTAAATCCAGAAACTTTTGTCTGCAATACACCATACGAACCAATATCTGTCAATACACAGTTATCAATATTAATAGAACCTATAGAACCCTTTGCTCCGTCGCTCTGAACGCGAACTACACCACGAGTCTTACTAATATTACAATTGTCGATTAATATCTCACCAACAGTACCTTCTACATTAAAGTTCACAATATAATCATTTGCACTGCTTGTATTCTGCAAGTCAAGATTATAGAAGCGAATCAAATCATGGCTACCTGCCATAGAAAGTCCTTTAGGCATAAAGACTGGTTTTGTATCACCTGATTCACCCCAGAAAATAACAGATTTGAAATCAGCAGGGATAGTCAGTTCCATACTTTCACCCATATAATCTGTTGTAGAACCATTAGCAAATACCAATACGACATTACCTCCATTATCCTGTATGTAATTGGCAGGATTTGTAAATATATCATTCAACATATCTGCATCAGAAACATTTACAATATCATAGCCAGCTGGATATGATTCGGTAGTAGTAAAGGTTCTTGTACCACGTTTTACGTCACCATTATAAATAGATACAGAATATTTTGTTTTAGGAGTTAGTCCTGTAAGAGTATATGATGAAGCAGCTACTGCAGCAGCATCCAGTTCGATATATGTTGTATCTACCTCTTCGACATCATCTTTTGCTTCAGCCAACTTCAGTGAAGTAACCTCAGCACCTTCAGTCCAAGAAAGTACAGCACTTTCACCTGTAATAGAAGCAACCTCATTCAAAATCTGTTCAGCACTTGTTTTAAAAGAATATTTTTCCAAATAAGTCCATTTTGAATCAGCCTTTACCGAAGACATTGATTTCATTCGTAGAAAATACTTTGTTTCACCTTGTAAGCCAGTAATAACATAAGGAGTTTCAACGATAGATTTATCTTCACCTAAAACAACAGAATGCTGCGTACCACCAATCTCTATTTCATCATACAAAGAATCTGTACTATATTCTATTACATAATATTCTGCATCGGGAACCGTTCCCCACGAAATCTCAGCAGATGTCGGTTGTGCAGAAATAGAAATTTTTGAAGCAGTCACACTGAACAAACGATCATGAGCGCTGTCTACATCCCAATCATTACCATCAGTACATGCAGTTCCGATGATAGAGGCCAGGAGCATAAAAGCTCCAGAACCTATGATATATTTAAACATCTTCATATCTTTATGTCTATTTTATTATTTAAATTAATCTGAATATCCATAAGAGTTATGGATATAACCATTTGCAGCCGAAATAGTAGTAGAACCAATAGGCAATAAATAACGGTTCTTAACCTGTACATTATCTCCAACTAAGCCACTTGAGATAGAAGGCCAGTTAGTTTGTAATTGTGTCTGCTTAGAGTCTTCTCTTTCAGCGCCATAGAATGACTTATTATCATCATAGTCAGATGATTCTTTTCCTTCTGGCAAACCATACCAAGTAACACTCGACATATCAATCTTAGTTTTGGTTTCATCTGTATAGTTGAAATAAACCTTTTCCGGATAATAATTAGGATTAGATTCATTCATCAGTTCATCATAATAAGTATCCTTAAATTCCTGAATCTTTTCAGCCAACAGATTCCAACGAATCAAATCAAATTTACGGAATCCTTCTCCAGCCAATTCCCATGCATTTTCATCAACAATAGCATCAAACATTGCTTCTTTAGTAGCTGGTATAGCTTCAATATATTTCTCAGCATCAGCCTTGTCTGCATCAGCAAAAGCACGTGTATGTACCATAGCTAATGCCTGACGAGCAGTCAATCCTGCAGATCCTTCATAATCACCATCAGGACCGGCCAACTCATTCATAACTTCAGCGTACCACAACAAAACCTGAGGATAACGTGCCTTCACTACATTAATACCAGACATCCACTTAGCATTTCCTGTAGCAATAGCAGCCTGACGCCATTCTTCATTCATCTTACGTACATCCCATTTTCCAACATAAATTCCAAATGGTGCATTACCCAACATCGATTCTTTCGTTACACCATTTTCTGCACCTAACTGTACCTGTGCACAAGTTATATCACGGCGCAAGTCTTTCTTATCGAATGAATAAAAGAATGGAGCTGTCAATTTCATCTTACCAGATGAATTACCTTTTACACCATATTCAGTGGTAGCACCGTTAACACGTACACCAACGGTATATCCTAACTCACTGCTAACACCAAGTCCCATCGGCATCTCAAATATATTCTCATGGTAGTTCTTATCCAGTTCACGCTGGTTAATCAAATACCATTGATTTTCTACAGACGGGTTCAATTTATGAGTACCATTAGTTATAATAGCACTTAAATGTGTTAGAGCCAGTTCATAAAGTTTGGTACGAGTTGCAGCATCCGGACGCTGAGTAGGATAAGTAGGGTCAGTATAGTCTGCAGTTTCATATCCGTCCTTTGCTTGTTCACGAATCACCCATCCAGCACGAGTCATTGCGATATTCGCCAACAAAGCATGTGCATATCCCTTTGTCGCATGCTCTGTAGTATAACCCGATACCTCATCTGCCCAAGGCAGTAACTCTACAGCATTCTTTAAATCGACCATTAAAGTATCCAAAATAACATCACGGTCTGTCTTATGCAAATAAGCATTACTCAAATCAGCCTGTGAAGGTTCTAACTTCAGTGGCACATCACCAAAGAAACGAACCAAATCAAAATAAATCATGGCACGCAGAGCTAAAGTTTCTCCTTTATAGCGTTCCATTGTTTTCTGCTCTGATCCACCAGAAGTAAGCAATGAACTAGAGTTAATACCCTCCAATGTTAAGTTTGCATCTTCTATAATACCATACATAGCATCCCAAAGTTTTGCTAAGTTACCCCAAGACGGGCTGGCATTATAGTTCATATTACCACGCTCACTGGTTGTATTGTCGGCATCAGCACCCAAACCATCGACTAATTCACAATCTGAGTTTAATCCCCAAATAATAGGAATATACTGTGAATAAGTCTGATCTTGTGCCAATCCACCATAAATTTTATTCACACGCAATCCTGTATAATAAGTAGAATTATATACAGTGTTGTCATTTAGTTCGGAAGGAGCTGTCTGTTCCAGAAAATCAGAACAAGAACTCATACCAGCAACTCCCGCAGCTAAAGCTAATAACTTAATTATATTTTTCATAAATAATATCATATTAGAATTTAGAATGTTACATTAATACCGGCTACAAATGAACGGCTCTTCGGATAAGCTGCATAATCAATACCCGGAGTCATTGCATTCTTTTTACTGCTTGTATCTACTTCTGGGTCTGGACCTGAATAGCTAGTCAAACAATAAAGATTATAACCTGTTACATAAATACGCACATTCTGCATAAAAGCTTTCTTAACCCAAGCTTTCGGGAATGTATATCCGATAGTAATATTATTGACTCTCAAGAAAGAGGCGTCTTCTACTGCATAATCATTCAAATACATTGCTGTTACAGCAGCAGGATTATAAATATTAGCTCCTGTATTGAGAGCATTCAATCGTGCAATCAATCCTTCGGCACCACCATAGTAATCAACTGTTGAACTACTTGGCTTACCCAAATTCAGACCAGTTTCAGGATCAATCCAAGTATAGCGGTTATCCAAAGCAAAATCATTAACCAAGTTATATCCCTTTGCAGAACCTGCACAGAATGAATTAGCTAATTTAGTACCGTTCACAATCTGATTTCCGACAGAATAGTTAAAGAAAATATTGAAATCAAAGTTTCCAATAAATCCATCAAAACCAAATCCACCTGTTAACGGAGCAACTGTATTTCCCAATTTCTGTTTAATAGGATCACCGTTTTCATCACATTCATATTTCAACTGTCCAGGATAAGGCTTACCACCGGCCATAGAATAGCTATTATCTTTAATGCCTTCACGCAATTCCCATGAAGTACCATTCAAAACCAATTCACCATTTGGATTTGTCACCGGATCGTATGCTGTATAGAAACCGTTTGTTTTATATCCCCAGATCTCACCTAAGCGACCACCCTCTTCTACACGATAGTCCTCATATTTTGCAATAGTACTACCCGACCAGTTACTGCTCTGCCATGGATTTTCTGTACCCAGTTCATCAATGCGGTTACGGTTATAAGAAATATTAAAGTTGAAGTTCAATCCCCACTTTGCCTTATCAGCCAATACAGCATTTAATGTCAATTCAACACCTTTATTAGAAGTTTTACCAAAGTTCTGATACTGGTAGCTATAACCGGTATTCGACGGAATCTCTGTTTTCATCAACAAATCTTTTGTTGTATTCCAATAAAGATCCAACGATCCAGATAAGCGGTTATTGAAGAAACCATAGTCAAAACCGATGTTACGAGTAATAGTTGTTTCCCATTTCAGGTTTGGATTATACAGGTTAGAACCATGTTCCAGCATAGCTCCACGAGTTTCATCAAAGAAAGGAGCTTTACCTGTATTACCAGCCATTGTATAAGTAGTATACATTAAGCCAGAACTGATACGGTTATTACCGGCTGTACCATAGCTTAAACGAACTTTCAGGTTAGACAACCAGTCCTGAGTACCTTTCATGAATGCTTCATCAGACAAACGCCATGCCAAAGCAGCAGAAGGGAATACTCCCCACTGATTACCTTTTGCAAACTTACTAGAACCATCGGCACGTACCGTTACCGTTAACAGATATTTATCCATTAAAGTATAGTTTACTCGTCCAAAGAAAGACAACATATTATCTTTAGCCGAAATTGTTGTCTGAGTAGGCAAAGCTGTACCAGCTCCCATGTTAGCCAAGACTTCGTCGATAGTCATAGTGCTAGGAAATGCAACAGAAGTATTCTCGAGTGATGTTTCCTGGCTGCTGCTTACTTCATGTCCCAGCAATACATTCAGTTTATCACGTCCGTCAAACAATTTCTTATTATCATAAGTCAAGGTATTAGCATTACGCCAATTTTTAGTGATATCACGAGTCAAAACAGACTGTGGTTGTCCATTATAACCCAATTTAGAATTCTGAACAGCATCACTAGCCCAGACCTGATCTGTATTATCATACTTCCAGCCATAACCAAATTCAGAACGGAATGTCCAGTTTTTGAATGGTTTCCAGTTTAATCCAACATTATAATTTTGATTAAATGTATTTCTCTTTTTATAAGTTGCAAGCAAACGTTCTAACGGATTCTTCTGAGAAGACGTATTATTTTCTTCATCATCACTGTTTGAAGTCAAAGGATCAACAGGGCGGAAACGAGCCGCATTCGCAACAATTGAGTTAGCTGCACTCGATTCATTTGTATCTGCACCACCGCTCAAACCATCTACAGTAGTGTAGCTCATACGAGCATTAAAGTCCAATGTCATCCACTGACTCAATTCTGCATTAATTTTAGCATTAATGTTATTCTTATTGAAGCCAGAGCCCAACATGATACTCTTTTCATCATTATGAGCGTAGCTTACATTATATTTTACCTGCTTGCTACCACCGCTTACATTCACATTATACTGAGCCTGATTTCCGGTACGTCCGAAAATATCATCCTGATAATCGTATCCTTCAACTGACTTCCAGATATCCATATCAGAATAGTTTCCATAATCAGTAGAACCTAATTCATGCTGATAAGCAACATAATCATAAGGGCTAAGTACTTTTGTCAACTTTGTAACTTTCTTAAGACCGAAAGAAGCACCAAAATCAACTTGAGTTTTGCCTTCTGTTCCACTCTTAGTAGTTACAATAATAACACCATTAGCACCACGAGCACCATAAATTGCCGTAGAAGACGCATCCTTTAAAACATCGATACTTTGAATTTCAGATGGAGCAATATCACTAATACTTGAAACAGGGAATCCATCAACAATATATAAAGGAGAGTTATCCTGAGACAAAGAACCACCACCACGAACACGAATCTTCACATCTGCATCAGGTGAACCTTCGGTTGTTGTAATGTTTACACCTGCCAATTTACCAGTCAAAGCTTCAGTTGCACTAGAAACAGGAACAGCAGCGATATCTTCAGCACTGACAGAGGCAACAGAACCTGTCAAATCGCGCTTGTTAACCGTACCATAACCGATAACTACAACTTCTTCCAATGTTTCTGTATCTTCTTCCAAGATTACATTCAGTTGTTTTTGTCCTTCATACTTTACTTCCTTGTTCTTAAAACCAATGTAAGTAAAAGCAATGACATCAGACTTTTTCACTCCGCTAAGTGAGAAATCACCATCTATACCAGTTATAGTACCATTAGTAGTACCTTTCACTACAACGTTGACACCAATCATTGGTTCACCGTTTTTGTCCTTTACAATACCTTGTACCTGCAATCCCTGAGCAAAAGATGCAAGACAAAGCATGCTCATGATGAGCAAAGAAACAACGTTCCTTATTCTCTGTTGATAATACATAAAAAATGTGTTTAAAGATAATATTAAAAATTAGTTCGCAAATATCTCTTTAACACACATTTTTTATGTATAAATTTTGATTTTAAAAACGTAAAAATTGTTCTATTAGTACAAATCCCATGTATTCGAGAAAGTATAGAACTCAGATTTCACCAGCATCTTAACATCTTTATCAGATAATTGCCGTGCCCAACTTACACGCTGGCTTATATCAGCTCCTTCTCCCGTATTCTTATACTCTGCATAACGAGCTGTCTTTTCGTTTTTAGGATTTCTCCAATTATCCCAACCAGCTTTTACTATATGCTTTCCTAATTCACAATTCATAAATAAAGTATAAGCGTACGGGCGCCATGGTCTTCCTAAATAAACTTTATCAACTCCCTCTTCTGCTGTTAACTTACAGTTATTAAAGATATATCCATACTTGATATTTTCAGGAGTCGATGCAGCTGTAACATAAGAATTTGCCTTACTGTGTATCGTACAATTCTCAAACCATGCAGTTGACGGTCCAAATATGAAATCGGTCGTTCCTTCGATATAACAATCTTCAAAATAAAGTCGAGTACCTGCAACTCCTGTATAGACAGTATCCTGATTACCCAAGAAACGGCAGTTAATAAAACGCAGACAATCTCCTTCTGTATGTAAAGCTACAGCCTGACCTAATTTAGGCGCATTGTTTTCTATTGTTATATTCCGAAAAGTTATATGGTTTCCTTCTACTTTGACTGTATATGTACGGAAGGTACCCATATTATTCATATTGGCATGGTCTGCATTAGTTATAATCGTATTTTGCACATCCTCTCCTATTATTTCAACATTCTGCAACCATGAAGGAACTATTAATTTTTCTTTGTACGTACCTTTTTTTACATATATCTTTACATCAAAATCCATAAAGGCACGAACACTTTCTAACGCTTCTGCTATCGTGGAATAATCACCTGTTCCATCTTGAGCAACAACCAATTCTCTAGGTTCAGCAAAACGTCGTTTTTCCTTAGGCAATCCTTCCCATTCCAAACTAGCTAAAATAAAAGGTCCTACAGCTTTCGGATCATTATCACGTATCAGCTCGTTAATATAATATGAATAATCACCCATTCTATAGTTCTTTCCACCTAATCCAGCAACAGCACATGCCTTTGTAATGGAAACAAGACCATTCTCGTCAACTTTTATAAACTCATTCAAAATGCCCTCGTAACCTTTACGGGCTACAGCAAAATATGAGGCAGGTATATATCCCTTACGAACGGCCTTAAACAGAGAATAAACGAACATACTGGAGCATGAAGACTCCAGATAGTTTCCAGGTTCTCCACTTTTATCCATAACCTGATACCACAAACCTTCCGGGCTCTGATACTTTTTCAAAGTCTTTGCGATCTGATTCAGAATAACCAGCACAGAGTCGCGTCCTGGTTCATGCAAAGGTATAAAATCAAGATTATCAACTATGGCCATTGCATACCATCCTAAAGCACGTCCCCAGCAATGTTGTGACTGACCGGTTGTTTTATCTGCCCATTTTTCTCGCTTACTGACATCACATGCATGACGGAACAGTCCATTAGACGGGTCGTAAGTATGGCGTGCAACAATCTTTATCTGATTTATCACTTCCTGATAAGCATGCGGATCATTGTTTCTGTAAGCATATTCCGCAAGAAATGGTGTCCCCATATAAAGCCCATCCAGCCACATTTGATTAGGATAAACTTTTTTATGCCAAAAACCGCCATCTTCATTACGAGGCTGACCATCAAACTGTGTTCTCAGCAGATCCAAAGCTTTTTTATACTTTTCATCTTTTGTCTGTTCATAAATTCTGAAAAGCATTTTCCCCGAATTTATACGGTCTAAGCTATAATCTGTCAACTTATATTTCTTTATCGTCCCATCTTCATTTACCATTGTATCTGCATACGCCAGCGCATAATCATAAAATTTTGAATCGCCATATCGATCATACACATCCATCATAGCCCCCAATTCTAATCCATGGCAATAATCCCATTTTAAAGAAGGCTGAAAATCTACTTGCCAAGATTCTGGATTACGTACCATTTCCGATTCGGCCATTCGTACAGACCAAGGTTTCTGTTTTTTTGGAAAATCTTCTGTAGTCTGAGCCATACTTGTAATACAAAGCATAGCTCCCAAACACCCTAATAAAATACTTCTGTTTTTCATGATTCGATAAATACTTTTATAAATACAAATATAGCCAAAAGCACGAATCCGTATGTGGATTTTCTGTGCTTAAAGGTAGATTTATTATTCACATCCTTACAATAATCGTGTGCGATAACGGAAAATATTTGTTTATTTCAATAAAGTTTTGAATTAAATCATATTTCCGTTGCAAATTAAAAGAAAAGAACGTATTTTTGGTGCAATTTAAATTTATAATTAAACCTAATATCACGATTCACAGAAAGACAAAAGCAAATTATGGAACAAGTTTTTAGCTATATCATCGGTCTGGGAGCAGCGGTGATGATGCCTATTATTTTTACCATTTTGGGAGTATGCATCGGTATTAAATTCGGAAAGGCGTTAAAGAGCGGACTCCTTGTGGGAGTGGGATTCGTAGGGCTGTCTGTCGTGACGGCATTGCTCACAAGCAGTCTGGGAGAGCCCCTGAAAAAAGTAACCGAAATCTACGGACTGAGCCTTGGCATTTTCGACATGGGATGGCCGGCTGCCGCATCGGTCGCATACAATACATCTGTGGGAGCCTTCATCATTCCCGTATGTCTGGCCGTAAACATCGTTATGCTTCTGACCAAAACTACAAAGACAGTAAACATCGACCTGTGGAACTACTGGCACTTTGCCTTCATCGGAGCTGTTGTATATTTTGCGTCAGACAATATATGGTGGGGATTCTTCGCTGCAATCATATGCTATATCATTACCCTGATCATGGCAGACCTGACAAGCAAACAGTTCCAGACATATTATGAAAAGATGGACGGAATATCCATTCCCCAACCTTTCTGTCAGGGTTTTGTTCCGTTTGCCGTAGTGATAAACAAGGCTCTCGACAAAATCCCGGGATTCGAAAAGCTGAACATTGATGCGGAAGGCATGAAAAAGAAATTCGGTATCATGGGCGAACCGCTGTTCTTGGGAGTTATTGTAGGATGTGGTATCGGAGCACTCGCATGTGAAAACACTCAGGAACTTGTAGACAATATCCCTTCTATTCTGGGACTCGGTATCAAGATGGGAGCTGTAATGGAACTTATTCCACGTATCACTTCGCTGTTTATTGAGGGATTACGTCCTATTTCGGATGCAACCCGTGAGCTCATTGCACGCAAGTTCAAGAATGCGGCAGGGCTGAACATAGGTATGAGTCCGGCACTGGTTATCGGACATCCTACTACACTGGTAGTTTCACTGCTGCTGATTCCGGTAACACTGTTCCTTTCAGTTGTCCTGCCGGGTAACCAGTTCCTTCCGCTGGCATCACTTGCTGGTATGTTCTATCTGTTCCCTGCTGTCCTGCCTGTTACAAAAGGCAACGTACTGAAAACCTTCATTATCGGACTGGTTGCACTGATCGTGGGACTTTACTTTGTAACCGATCTTGCGCCGTTCTTTACACAGGCTGCTCAGGATGTCTTTGCCAAGACCGGAGATTCGGCAGTGAAAATACCTGAAGGATTCCAGGGAGGAGCACTCGACTTCGCTTCAAGCTTGTTCTCATGGATCATTTTCCATCTGGTATATAACTTTAAAATCGTCGGTTCAGCTGTTCTGGTAATCTGTACACTGGCACTTGCCATTTTCAACAGAAGACGGATTATTAAGGAAAGCCGACAGGGATAAGTCAAAAGAATCAATATAAAACAATATAAAATCAAGAAAATTATGAAAAAGTTAGCTCTCGCAATGATGTTTGGCGCAGCAGCCGTTAGCGCAAACGCCCAGATTTCCAGCGTACAGATGCAGGTTGCATGTAACCCGCAGGACGTGAAAACATACGACACACAAAGATTGCGCAGCAGCTTCATGATGGAAAAGGTCATGGTTGCTGATGAAATCAATCTTACCTATTCTATGTACGACCGGTTCATCTTTGGAGGTGCAGTTCCTGTAAACAAAGAACTGACACTGGATACAATCGATCAGCTGAAAGCTCCTTATTTCCTGTTCAACCGTGAGTTGGGAATTATCAATATCGGAGGAGAAGGTATCGTAACAGTGGACGGCAAAGAATATGCGCTCAATTTCAAGGAAGCCCTTTATGTAGGAAGAGGCAATCAGAAAGTTACCTTTAAAAGCAAGGATGCATCAAAACCGGCAAAATTCTATTTGAATTCAGCCATTGCTCACAAGGCTTACAAGACACAGCTTGTCACACTTGACGGACGCAAAGGTTCCCTGAAGGCTAATTCATTTGCGGCTGGTAAAATGGAAGAAAGCAATGACCGTGTAATCAACCAGCTGATCGTAAGCAACGTTCTGGAAGAAGGTCCTTGCCAGTTACAGATGGGATTGACAGAACTGAAGCCGGGAAGCGTATGGAATACAATGCCTGCACATACCCACTCACGCCGTATAGAAGCATATTTTTATTTTAACCTGACTCCGGGCAACATGATCTGCCACCTGATGGGAGAACCTCAGGAAGAAAGACTGGTATGGCTGGCCAACGAACAGGCTATTATGTCGCCGGAATGGTCTATTCATGCAGCTGCCGGAACAAGCAACTATATGTTTATCTGGGGAATGGCCGGAGAAAATCTCGACTATGGAGATATGGATAAAATCTCATACACAGAAATGAAATAATCCAGTTTTCATATAATCATCTATTTATCATTCTAAATGTTGTGGTTCTTAGCCATTTACATAACTCCAATTACATACCACACATTTAGAATGATAGTTTTTTGACAAACAAATTTAAATTGGGCAGGCAAATATTTTAGGAACACAAAGAAACACTTTCAGTAGAGCCAAAACCCATAGAAAAACATTATTAAATTTTATATCATGAATACATTTCGAAAAGTAGATGAAAAAATGACAAACTTCAGATGGGTTATTTGTGGAATGTTATTTTTTGCAACTACAGTAAACTATCTTGACCGACAGGTTCTTTCTCTAACCTGGAAAGATTTTATCGCACCAGAATTTCACTGGACAGACTCCAACTATGGAGATATCACAGCTATATTTTCAATTGTATATGCCATAGCAAATCTTTTTGCCGGACGTTTTATTGACTGGATGGGTACCAAAAAAGGATATCTCTGGTCTATTTTCATTTGGTCAGCAGGAGCCTGCCTCCACGCATTATGCGGCTGGGCAACTGAAGTAACCTTAGGTATTCACAATGCAACAGAAATGCTTTCTGCCACAGGAGCCGTAGCATCAACTATCGCAATCACCAGTGTATACTATTTTATTGCAGCACGTATTGTTTTAGGAGCAGGTGAAGCAGGTAACTTCCCCGCAGCCATAAAAGTAACAGCAGAATATTTCCCTAAAAAAGACCGTGCTTTCTCTACTTCGATATTCAATGCCGGTTCTACCATTGGAGCATTGATAGCTCCCGTAAGTATTCCTCCTTTGGCACGTTATTTCCAAAGTATAGGTGTAGGAAACGGTTGGGAAATGGCATTTGTTGTAATCGGTGCTTTAGGTTTTGTTTGGATGGGATTATGGATGTTCCTATATAAGAAACCCAATGCTAATCCACATGTAAACGCAGCAGAATTAGCATATATTGAGCAAGACAACAATGAGCAAGAAGCAAAAAGCTCAGACTCACAGACTACAAACAGTGATTTTGACAATCAGAAAATTTCTTTCCTCCAGTGTTTTAAATTTCCTCAGACATGGGCTGTATTCTTCGGTAAGTTCATGACAGATGGTGTATGGTGGTTCTACTTATTCTGGACACCTGCTTATATCTCAGACGTGTACGGTTTCTCTTCTGATACTGCTACCGCTCAGATGCTTATCTTTGTACTATATGCCATCACAATGCTTTCTATATACGGAGGAAAATTGCCAACCATTATCATCAATAAAACAGGCAAAAACCCATATGTAGCACGTATGCAAGCAATGTTTATCTTTGCTTTATTCCCGTTGTTAGCTCTATTTGCTCAACCATTAGGAAATTATTCATATTGGTATCCGATTATCATTATAGGTATTGCAGGTGCAGCCCATCAGTCATGGTCGGCTAATATCTATTCTGTAGTAGGTGATATGTTCCCAAAGAGCACTATCGCTACCATCATCGGAATCGGTGGTATGGCAGGAGGTATCGGTTCATTCTTTATCAACATGGGCTCAGGACGACTGTTCGACTATGCAGCCGAAACCAATATGGTGTTTATGGGCTTTGAAGGTAAAGCAGCCGGCTACTTCATCATCTTCAGTATATGCGCAGTAGCTTATCTGATTGGATGGATAATCATGAAAATATTGGTTCCGAAATATAAACTGGTTAAGGTTTAATTAATTCAGGAATTAAGATAGTTCAACTCCCCTTTACATTCAGACGTTTAAAGAACAAAAGGAAAAACGTGAAGAATGTAAAGGGGAGTTTTGTTGTTCTTTCGCTTTAAACAACGTGAAATTACCTCCAACGTTTGTTCAGAAAAAATTATTTTTCGTACAAACCTTGATATCTTTTGTACAAAAGATCAGGCAAATAACTGCATGTTTTTTAAAAACAACATGATAAATTCCTTACTTTTACTTGTTATTTTTGAAAAACAGATAAAAGTAAGGAAATGTTAGCCTCATCTGATGTCAATTCTATTCGTTTTTTTCTGATAATATTTGATAAATTTTAAGGACATCTTCACTCATTTAAGATGTTTCTGAATCCATTTCAGCTGTCCATATTCCGTATCATCTGAGGTCCAATGCTCGTTTATAGGAGTAATAAGAGCATCTTTCGGACAATCGAGCACGTTGTAAACAATATAGCTGGTAGTAGGAGGACAAGTATCATCATTATACCCCCAGGTGATATATACCGGAACTTTTATCTGCTTTGCAAAATTTACTACATCATAATAAGCTAATGTACTTATTTTTTCGGGAGTATCCATGCCTTTATAGTTTTTGAACAAATGCGGATATCCTCCCGCACGTCCTGCCTTATAACCAGCCATATCACTCAATGCCGGATGATTAGCTACACACGCTGTCACACGCTTATCCAGTCCTGCCGTAACAATAGCAAGCGCTCCCCCTTGACTACCGCCCTGAACTATTACATTTTTTCCATCCCAATCAGGTTGAGAAGTAAGGAAGTCAATAGCACGTACGCAACTCATATAGACTTTTTTCATATAATAATTATCCCGGTTGTCTATACCATTAACCAGATAGTTTCCAAAAGCAGACGAAATTTCCTTAAACTCTTCGGTAGACATTTCCGGATTCAAGCCATGAATTTCCATTTCCAGACGGATGCATCCCTCTTCAGCATAATAAATATGACGCTTGGGCTCCTTGATAGTCTTTACTCCAGCTCCTGGAGGACACAATACCACAGGATATTTCCCTGGAGCTTTTGGACGGGTAAGATAACCATAAATATACGAACCGGGGCGGAAGCATTGCAGCTTAACCAAATAACAGTCAGCCTTTTCTGTAGAATATTCAGAAGCTGGTTTTATGGTATATTTCAACGGACACCGTGCTGCATCTTCCATATTTTTTTGCCAGAACTGATTAAAATCGTCAGGAAGCTCCGTATATGGCTGCAGCTTCTCGGGAGAGAAACCAATCTTAACGTGATGTTTATACGTTTTACCATTCACAACAGCAACCAGACGACAGTCACGGAATCCTGGATTTTTCATCGTTCCAACATTAATGACCGCACGTCCGTTTTTCAGCTTCACGGAGCCAGTTTTATCTGCTGGCATCATATCGCCCCCGAGTTCATATTTCAATTCCACCCCATCCTGAGGAATACCATATTTATAAAACTGAACTTCTACTTGAGCCTTTTCTCCCGTTTTATACAACCAGTCAGCATGATCGGGTACGGTTACCCACAATACATCACTTCGATAAGGATAATTCTCGGCGGAAGAAGAGAGAGCTGAAAACATAAATGCACAAATAAAACCTCCCTTCAAGAATAAAGACTTTACGTTTTTCATATCTATACCAATTGATTCGGTTGAACAATATTTTACCAATAGCAAAAATACATCAAAACACTTGTACTAATGTTTACTTTTTAGACATTGAAGTGTAATAACTCACCAAGATCTTCTACTATTGTATACTATTTACCGTCAAAATCAAAAAAGGATAGATACAAAAAAGGACCGTATCATAGTGCATATAGAGCAATGATACGGTCCTTTTTTATTACTGTTGGAACAGTCTGTATTTTACTTCACAATACTTAATTCTGATAATAAATACGTTTTACACGATTCGATACACTTGTCAAAATTTCATAAGGAATCGTATTGAGCTTATCTGCTAATATTGTTACAGGTAATTCATCACCAAAAATAATAGCTTTATCCCCTTCCTTACAATCAATATCCGTCACATCGATCATGCAGACATCCATACAGATATTTCCGACATAAGGAGCCTTCTGACCGTTTACCAGACAATAAGCATTACCATTTCCTAAATATCTGTTCAAACCATCAGCATATCCAATAGGGATTGCAGCAATACGTGAATTACGTGTCAGAATTCCCTTCCGGCTATATCCTACAGTTTCATCTGCCGGAACATCGTGTATTTGCAAGATAGTTGTTTTCAAGGTACCAACATTATGCAGAATTTTATTAGTAAAAGGATCTATACCATATAATCCTATGCCTAAACGAACCATATCAAACTGTGCACCCGGATAACGTTCGATACCAGCTGTATTACAAATATGACGCAAAATTTTATGACTAAATCCTGCTTGCAGCTCAGCAGAAGCATTCTCGAAAGTTTCAATTTGCCGGCGAGTAAACGAATCAAAACGTTCGGCATCACTACCTACCAGATGAGAGAATACAGAACGAGGAATTACAGCCGACTGACGATGTAAACGATCTACCAAGGCTGGGATTTCTTCAGGAGCAAATCCTAACCGATGCATACCCGTATCAATCTTGATATGTATCGGGAAATTGGAAACACCCTCACGTCCGGCAGCCTTAATCAATTCTTCAAGCAAGTGAAAACTGTACACTTCCGGCTCCAGTTTGTAGTCGAACATAGTTTTAAATGCCGTAAGTTCCGGATTCATAATGATTATAGAACTATTAATTCCTGCCTTACGCAAGTCTGCTCCTTCATCGGCTACTGCCACAGCCAGATAATCTACACGGTGATCCTCCAGCGTCTTCGCTATCTCAAACGAACCTGCTCCATAAGCAGAAGCTTTAACCATACATACCATTTTTGTATCTGGCTTAAGCTTATTACGATAATAATTCAGATTGTCGACCAAAGCCTCAAGATTGATCTCAAGAATCGTTTCGTGCACTTTCAACTCCAACAAATCTGTAATATCATCGAAATGGAACACACGAGCCCCTTTTATTAACACCACTTCATTGCGCAACGAAGATAAGATACCCGATTCTATCAATTCAGTAGTTGTACGGAAAAAGCGTTTATCGATTTCAAATCGTGAAGCCGCAGCAGATATTTCTTCACCTACTCCTATTATACGGTCTACCTTACGGCTATGTACCAAATCGGCTACCTGACGATAAAGCAATTTACTAGGTTGTCCACTCTCCAAAATATCTGATAAAATAAGCGTACGCCGACGACCTTTATCTTCTGTACGGCGGGCCATGAAATCAAGAGCAATGTCCAGTGAAGCAAAATCAGAATTATAACTATCGTTTATTAAAACACAACCATTCTTGCCTTCCTTCACTTCCAGACGCATGGCAACTGGTTCCAAATGAGCCATCCGTTCGGCAATATCCTCAGGAGAAACCATCAGATACAATGCCACAGCAAGAGCATTTAATGAATTTTCAATGGACGCATCATCTATAAAAGGAATGCGGTACTCCTTCAAAAAGCCCAGATAGCGATATTTTACGGTAGTTCCGGCATCATCCTTTTCTATTTTTTCAATGAACAATGGACGTTCATTATCCTTCATCGACCAGGCTATCTCACGAGATGTAAACAGTGACTTCGAAACACAACTGCTTATCAACTCATTATCACCATTATAAATAATGACATCACAGTCTTTGAAAAGCTGCAGCTTTTCCATACATTTATCCTGCAAAGAAGAAAAATTCTCCTGATGTGCCCAACCGATATTTGTCAACACTCCGATAGTAGGCTGAATGATAGGCTGTAATGCTTCCATTTCACCCATTTCTGAAATTCCAGCCTCAAATATACCCAACTCAGTATGTTCGTTCATCATCCATACAGACAAGGGTACTCCTATCTGTGAGTTATAACTACGAGGTGAACGGGTAATTACTTTTTCAGGACTTAACAGTTGGTAAATCCATTCCTTCACCACTGTTTTTCCATTACTTCCGGTAATACCTACAACAGGAACCTGGAACTGTTCACGATGTTTGGCAGCCAGACGCTGCAAAGCTTTCAGTGTATTTCCAACTTGCAAAAAATTGGCGTCAGCATAATGAGACAACTGCTCTGGCACATCAGTTACCACAAAATTTCTCACCCCTCTGGCGTAAAGTTCCGGTATGTATTTATGTCCGTCATTACGCTTTGTTTTTAAAGCGAAAAATAAAGTTTCTTCCGGAAAACACAATGAACGGCTATCCGTAAGAATCCAGTCAATAGTTGCCTGGTGTTTTCCTATTCTCTCAGCTCCAATGACGGAGGTTATTTCTTCAATCGAGTTTGACATAATGTTATTTCATTTTGTACGTCTAAGTACGGTAATTTTTCTTTTAACCTTTCTATCTTTAACATTATTTGACTTAGAAAAGTATAATAAGCTTCCGATTTTGCATTGAAAGGACGGTGGTCAAGACCCTTTTTTATTTCTTGCCATTCCTTCATTATATGCAACGTTTCTGTTGTGAAAAAGCACTCACAAAAACATTCCCAGATATAGTTTATGGCAAGCTGGCTCGGATGAAGCATATCATCGGCATAAAAACGATAATCACGCAATTCGTCCAACAGAATTTCATACGACGGGAAATAATGACAATATGAAAACTTCTGACATATTTTTTCGATTGCCAGTAAAAGTACCGCCTTATTCAACTGATTACCATGTAAGCCGTCTTTCGCATGACGTATCGGACTGACTGCAAACAAGATCTGTACCTCCGGATTTAATAAATGAATCTTATCAAGTAAAGCAGCATAAGCTGATACGATTTCGTCTACATCCAACAACCGGCGCACAAATAATCTATCCGGCAGTTTATGGCAGTTTCCTACAATTTCCCCTGT